>JAEEGI010000679.1_pt1 | contig 95402 bp, 93 predicted proteins | sample 8958751 | NCBI WGS metagenome assembly JAEEGI01 (sample SAMN16246545, study PRJNA631951) | gut metagenome | biome: gut microbiome; feature: rumen; material: KS-attached | host: Bos | place: Iran: Karaj | collected 2018-10 | reverse complement strand
GGTCTACCGGAAGGACGAGGTGGACGCCACCCACAGCCCCATGTTCCACCAGATCGAGGGTCTGGTGGTAGACAAGGGCGTGACCATGGCGGACCTGAAGGCCACCCTGAACCTGGTGGTGGAGAAAATATACGGCAAGGGTACCGTAACCCGCTTCCGCCCCCATCACTTCCCCTTCACCGAGCCCAGCTGCGAGCTGGACATCCAGTGCCACAAGTGCGGCGGTAAGGGCTGCCCCACCTGCAAGGGCGAAGGCTGGATCGAGGTGCTGGGCGCCGGCATGGTGCACCCCAAGGTACTCTCCGGCTGCGGCATCGACCCGGATGTGTACTCCGGCTGGGCTTTTGGCATGGGCCTGGAGCGCCTGGCCATGGGCGAGTACAAGATCACGGATTTGCGTCTGATTTTCGAAAACGACGTGCGGTTCCTGGAGCAGTTCTGACCTGCTTCCCCCCAGGGGGGAAGTGCCCCGCCAGGGGCGATAGGGGGCATTCTGCAGCCCCCTCAGTCGCTTCGCGACAGCTCCCCCGCAAGACGGGGGAGCCAAAAAGGAGGATTTATTGATATGAAAATGCCGAGAAAATGGCTCAATGAGTTTGTAAATCTGCCTCTGGAGGAGGTAGGGGACAAAGCCTTTGCCGAGGCCATGAGCGTCTCCGGCTCCAAGGTAGAGGTCACCGAGGATCTGAGCCAGACCATCCATAACGTGAAGGTGGGGCGCATCCTGTCCCTGGAGAAGCACCCCAATTCCGACCACATGCTGGTGACGCAGATCGACGTGGGCGGCGAGGCCCCCGTGCAGATCGTTACCGGCGCCTGGAACGTCCACGTGGGCGACCTGGTGCCTGTCGCGCTGCACAAGTCCCTGCTCCCCAACGGCACGAAGATCGAGAAGGGCAAGCTCCGGGGCGTGGAGTCCTACGGTATGCTCTGCTCCCTCAAGGAGCTGGCCGCCGACGTCCACGACTTCCCCTACGGTCAGATCAAGGCCGCGGCCCTGCTGAACAACTATCATCCCATCGATCCGCTGAAGCCCTCTATTCCCGCGACGATCAAGAGCGGGGACCGGATCTTCGGCAAGGTCATTGCGGCGGAGGTCAGCGCGGTGGAGAACGCCGGCGTGAACCGCTGGAAGTGCTCGCTGGCCACCGGCGGCGAGACGGTCACCGACTGCCAGAACGTCCACGCGGGTGACCTGGTGGCTTACAACACCGAGAAGGACGCCATCTGCACCCTGGCGGATCTTCGCGCCGAGCAGAGGGAGTTTCCCAACTGCATCGAGGACGGCATCCTGATCCTCAATGAGGACTGCAGGCCCGGCGACGATATGGCGAAGCTCCTGGGGCGGGACGACCATGTGGTGGAGTACGAGATCACTCCCAACCGGCCGGACTGCCTGTGCATGATCGGCCTGGCCCGGGAGGTGGCCGTCACCTTCGGCAAGGAGCTGAAGCTCCACGAGCCGGCGGTGCAGGCCAGGGCCGGCGGCAATATTGCGGATCTGGCGAAGATCGTCATCGAGGACCCGGCCCTCTGCCCCCGCTACACTGCCCGTATGGTGAAGAACGTGAAGATCGCCCCCTCGCCGGAATGGATGCGGGAGCGGATCCGCAACGCGGGCATGCGCCCCATCAACAATCTGGTGGACATCACCAACTACGTCATGCTGGAGTACGGCCAGCCCATGCACGCCTTTGACTTCAGCTGCGTGCAGGACGGGGAGATCCGTGTCCGCGTGGCCCGGGAAGGGGAGAGCATCCGCACCCTGGACGGCAATGACCGGCCGCTGACCCCCGGCATGCTCTGCATTTGCGACACGAAGCGTCCCGTGGCCGTGGCCGGCGTCATGGGCGGCGAGAACAGCGAGATCGTGGGCGACACCGCCATGGTGCTCTTTGAGAGCGCCTGCTTCAACGGCCCCTCCGTCCGCCGCACCGCCACCGCCCTGGGCATGCGCACCGACGCCTCCTCCCGTTTCGAGAAGGGCCTGGACGCCGAGGGCACCCTGAAGGCCGTGAACCGGGCCTGCGAGCTGGTGGAGCTCCTGGGCGCCGGCGAGGTCGTGGAGGGCGTGATCGACGTCTATCCCGGCAAAAAGCCCCAGACCAGAGTGAAGCTGGAGCCGGAGAAGATCAACGCGCTCCTGGGCACGGAGCTGGACGAGGGGATCATGCGGAGGATCCTGACTGATCTTGGCTTCGGCTTCGACGGGGACATGATCCTGGTGCCCTCCTGGCGCGGCGACGTGGAGCACTACTCCGACATCGCCGAGGAGGTGGCCCGCTTCTACGGCTACAACGAGATCCCCATCGCCTTCTCCGGCGGCATCAGCACCGCCGGCGGCTACAGCGAGCTGCAGCAGACGGAGCGTCGCATCGGCGAGGTTTGCCGCAGCATGGGACTGGACGAGATCATCACCTACTCCTTCATCAGCCCCACCTATTATGACAAGATCCGCATGCCCCAGGACGATCCCCGTCGGGACAGCCTGAAGATCCTGAACCCCCTGGGCGAGGATACGTCTATCATGCGCACCACCATTCTGCCCTCCATGCTGGAGATCCTGACGCGGAACTTCAATTACCGCAACAGGGAGGCCGCCCTCTATGAGATCGGCCGTGTGTACAACAAGCGGCCCGACGGCCTGGCGGATGAGCCCAAGATCGTCTCTCTGGGCGCCTACGGGCCGAAGATGAGCTTTTTCGTGCTGAAGGGCTGGGTGGAGAATCTGCTGGAGGATCTGGGAGCGGGCGCGCCGCACTTTGTGCGTGAGAGCGGCAATCCGGCCTATCATCCCGGCCGCTGCGCCAGGGTCTTCGTGGGCGAGATCGAGATCGGCGTCCTGGGCCAGATCCATCCCCAGGTGGCCGCCAACTACGGCGTGGACGCGGAGCTCTACTGCGCGGAGCTGTCTTTCGAGGCGCTGCTGCAGGTCAAGGGCAGCCTGCCGGTGTTCAAGCCTCTGCCCCGCTTCCCGGCGGTGACCCGGGACATCGCCGTGGTCTGCGCCGCGGAGGTACCCGTGGGCGACATGACCGAGGCCATCCTCGCCGGCGGCGGCCGGTATCTGAAGGGCTGCACGCTCTTCGACGTGTACACCGGCCATCATATTGCCGAAGGCATGAAGTCCGTGGCCTTCTCCCTGACCATGCGGGCCGAGGACCAGACCCTCACCGATGATCACGCCGAGGAGACCGTCCAGCGGGTGCTGCAGCTGCTGAAGGAGAAATTCAACGCGGAGATGCGCTGAAAAATCGAAAAAAGAGACAGTTTTCGACTTTACTTGACGAAAATATCTGTTATAATAAGGTCGAGATTTCTGGAAAGGAGGGATCGTCATGGAGGATGTCACCAGAAAATTCACAGCGCTGGACAGCAAAGCCGAGATGCGGGAGATTCTTTCGTCCGTGTATAACTCCCTCATGGTCAAGGGATATAATCCGATCAATCAGATTGTGGGCTATATCCTGTCTGAGGATCCGACCTATATCACCAATTATAACAACGCCCGCACCCTGATCTGTCGAATCGACCGGGACGAGCTTCTGCAGGAGCTTTTGCGCAATTATCTGACCAAGTGAGCGATTCAGTCCAGAGTGAAACAAAAAACAGACCTGCTTCGGCGGGTCTGTTTTCCTGTATCATCGAATGTTTGCAGCATCATCTATGCGCGAAAAATCAATTGCAGGAAAGCTGCTGCTTTCCTGCAACCGAACGCAAGCGGATCGCTTACTTCATGCCGTTCTCGTAGGCCTCGATCATCTTCTTGACCATCTGGCCGCCGACAGAACCGGCCTGACGGCTGGTCAGCTCGCCATTATAGCCGTTCTTCAGGTTGACGCCGACTTCGGAGGCGGCTTCCATCTTGAACTTGTCCATGGCCTCACGGGCAGCGGGGTTCACGAGATGATTGCTGGAATTGGTAGACATGTTTCCATCTCCTTTTGATCGAATTGGGTCTTTGCCCGTGCTTATCTTTTGCGTTCGCGGCAGACTTATTCCAAAAAAATATGCAATTTTTGTCTTTACCTGGGAAGAAATAAAAGGTACAATAGAAAAAAGAAAAAACTTTGGGAGGATGGAATATGGCAAAGCATTTTGCACCTTCCGAAAAAAAGAATAGTTTGTTTGCTCGCCTGCGGTTTCCTGAACTGCCGCGGCTCATTTTGCGCGGAGAACATACGATCCGGAAAAAGAACTATGAGCGTCCGTTTTCCACGCGGGAGATGCTGCTTCTTTTGGGCGCCACGCTTCTCTTTATCCTGGGGCTTATCCTTCCGCTCCCGCACTGGGCGGTACTCTGCGTCTTTGCGCTTGCCGCAGTGATTGCCTTTGCCCCCGCGCTGCTTCGCCAGCTCAGCAGGATCTTCTCCCGACAGTGGCCGGATGAGGATTTGCTGGTGCTTGCAGGCGTGGTCGCGGCCTTTTGTATCGGGGAGGAGACCGGCGGGGCCATTGCCGCGATCCTCTATCGTCTTGCGCAGGTGCTTGAGGCCTATACGGAGACCCGCGGCGCCGCTGCCTTTGACCTCCTGCGGGATAAATTGCCGGAAAAGGCGTTGCTTGAGGTGGGGGAGGACACCATGGAGATCATGCCGGAGGCGGTTGAGCCAGGGCAGATCATTCGGGTCCCCTCGGGTGAGATCGTCCCCCTTGACGGCGTTATTCTCTCCGGAATCAGCTCGATCGACCTTTCTCCCCTCACGGGGAGAGACGAGCTGCAGACCCTCGGGGCAGGCGACGAGGTGTATTCAGGCAGTGTGAACTGCGGCGCGGAGCTTCGTGTGCGCGTTACCCGCAGCTTTGCGGAATCCATTGCGCCGGGACTTCTCCATGAAGTGGAAAACTCCTCCCGTTACGAGACGGAGCCTGAACGCCTGAGCAATAAGATCGCCGCTTACTGGGGCCCTGCGGTGGGCGTACTCGCGCTGTTGCTGGCCCTGATCCCCTCCCTGATCTCTGGCGACTGGGCGCGCTGGATCCGCTGTGCGGTCATTTTCCTGCTTCTGGCCTCTCCCAGCGCGCTGATCTTGTCGCTGTCCCTGGCTTGTCTTGGCGCGGAAATGAGCGGGATCCGCCGCGGGATCCTCAGCAAGGGCCACGATTGCTTCGAGATACTGGCCAGCGTAAAAACTATGGTTTTCGGGAAAACCGGAACCATTACGGAGGGGCGCTACACCATCACCGGTGTTTATCCCAACAAGGTCTCCCAGGAAGATCTGCTGGCCGTTGCCGCGGCGGCGGAAAGTTATTCTCATCATCCGCTTGCAATGCTTCTGAAACGTGCCGCCGGCTGGACGCCGGAGGTTGCGGAGGGCGTCCTGGAGGTGGAGGAGACGCCTGGACGCGGGGTCAGCGCTTTCATCGAGGGCAGACATGTGTATGTGGGGAACGCTGCGCTCTTGGAAGAGCATGGGACCAACTATGCGGTGCCGTCCCGTTCCGGTGCGGCCATCCATGTGGCGGTGGAAAACCGCTATTGGGGGCATATCCTCATCAGCGATAAGACGCGAGACGGTGCTTTTGATGCGTTGGAGGCGCTTCGCAGCTACGGGGTGAAGCAGCTTGTAATGCTGACAGGGGATGTTCTCTCGGCATCTCGTCCGCTTGCGTCCTCGCTCGGCTTTGATTTGCTCCGGACGGAGCTTACGACCCAGGGGAAGCTGTCCGCCATCGACTATCTGATTTCCGGAAAGGGCGGCGGAACCAGCGTTGGCTTTGTTGGGGACGGGATCAACGACGCAAAAATGCTGGAGCGGGCCGACGTGGGCATTGCCATCGACGCTCTGCGTGCCGGGAGCGAGGCGGATGCGGCGGATATTCTCCTTTTGGATGATCAGATTGCCGCGCTTCCCAGAGCTATGCACATCGCCCGCGTCCTCCGACGGATCCTGTGGGAGAATCTAGGGGTTTTGCTTGGCGTAAAGGCAGTGTTGATGATTCTGGCGCTTGCGGGTGTACTGCCGATCGGTGCGGCCGCCTTTTGCTCCACTTTTTCCGCAGCTCTTGCGCTTCTCAACGGACTGCGGGCCTTTGGCCTTGAATCGTAGGGAGTGGCCTTATGAACGTTTACGATTTTGATAAAACTGTTTTTTACCCGGACAGTTCGGCTTGCTTTCTGCGCTACTGTTTACGCCACTATCCGCGCGCGGTGCTGAAGGCGCTTCCCGGCGCTTCCGTGGTGGGGCTTCGCTGGCTTATGAAGCAGTGCGAAACCAAGGAGTTGAAGGAACAGCTGTTTTCGTTTCTGCCTTTGTTGGAGAGTGTGGAACAGACGGTTGCGGATTTCTGGGCAGAGTATCGGAAAAATCTTGCGCCCTGGTATTTGGATCGGAAGCAGCCGGATGATCTGATCCTTTCTGCCTCCCCGGAGTTTTTGCTGCGTCCCGTTTGCGAGGAACTTGGGATCCGGCTTCTTGCTACCGACATGGATCCCTATACCGGAAAAATCCACGGTCTGAACTGCCACGACGAGGAGAAGCTGCGTCGATTCCGCAAGGCTTTCCCAGGAGAGCGTGTAGAACGCTTCTATTCAGATTCCCTGTCGGATGCTCCCATGGCGCGGACGGCGGCGGAAGCGTTTCTAGTCAAGAACGGAGAGCTTTTGCCCTGGCCCGATGCATAAAAGACAAAACGGAAAGACGTCCCGATGTGACAAACATCGGGACGTCTTTCTGTCATTGAGCGAAAAGGTCAGGCTTTGAATTCCGGAATAAAGTCACCGGAGATGCCCATGCTTTTCAAGCGTGACTTGACCTTTTTATATTCTTTTTTATACAGGATCGTGCGCAGCTCGTCGTCCGGGACAAAGCGATAGTAGGCGCTGACGAACAAGTCGAACATGGACTTGTTGCTGGGCTTCATCCGCAGGAGGAATAGAAGGATTGCCAGAACTGCGCCTCCGCAGAAGCAGAGGATTACTTCCAAACTGCAGAAATACACGATGGGGAAGAGAATGGCAAGTGAGAGAAGCCCGGAAATCACACAGGAGACGTTTGTGTACGTCTTTGCGCCCGGGGCAATCAGATCCTCCTGCAGGGCATTCATTTTTCTGATCACAGGATAGGCGACGAGGAGATTATAAAGGAATTGACGTACAAATAAATAACTCCAGAGAAATCCGCCGAAGAAAATTGCGGCGTCCACGATGATACGGGTTTCAATGTTCAAATTGCTCATGTATTGTTCCTCCTGCTAGAGATTACGTTAGAATCATAGCACAGCAAAGGGGAAGTTTCAAGAATAATTCTGCTTTCCGAACATAGATTTGACTCGGGAAGTGATGGACTTGGACAGAATGGAACGGGCGCTGAGTCTCCTGCCTGCAGCATGGAGACACGCAGCCTCCCGGATCCCGACTCAGTCGGAGGAACTTCGTCTGCGGGTCGGGAGAAAGCCAAGCTATCTGCTGGATGGGAAAGAGACGGTCTTTCTGCAGCAGACGGTTGAGGAAGGGATGCTGCAGCGGGTTTTGGAAAAAGCGACGGGGGCGTCGCTGCATACTGCGGCGCCGGCTCTCTCTGAGGGTTATTTCAACAGCGGCGGGGTCCGGATCGGCATCTGCGGCGTCTGTGTACTGCGGGACGGACAGATGCGCGGGTTTCGCAGTTTGAGCTCTTTGGCCATACGCATTCCGAGGGAGCATCGGGATATCTGTCGTGCGGAGGCGGAGGAAATCTGCCGTGGCGGCTTTGGGAACACACTGATTATCGGCAGACCGGGCGCGGGGAAGACCACCGCGCTGCGGGAGCTCATACGACTGTTGTCTCTGCGGGGTTATCGGGTAGGGGTTGCGGACGAGCGGAACGAGATCGCTGCAAGGGAGGATTTGCTCAGCCCCTTCGATCTTGGGCCCTGTACAGATGTGCTGACCGGGACAAGCAAGGCGGAGGGGGCAATGATGCTGCTGCGGGGAATGAACCCTCAGATCCTGGCCATGGATGAGATAACGCACGGACGGGATTTGGAGGCGGTCGAACAGCTCTTCGGCTGTGGGATCGGGATCCTGGCCAGCGTCCACGGGGAATCTCTTGCCGAGCTGCGTCTGCGGGAGCGTTTTCGGGAATTGCTTCTACGGGGTGTGTTTCAATATGCGCTCCTGGTTCAAAGTAACGGCGGAAAACGCAGCTACTGTCTGGAACGGATCATATGAGGAGAACGGCTGGACTGCTGCTTTTGTTTGCATCCTGTTTGAGCTTCGGATTGAATCTGGTTGGGGAGAAAAGGCGGCGGGTGGCCGCGTTGAAGGAGTTGTGCGAAGCGTTGGAGATCATGCAGGGAGAGCTCTCGGCCCATGCAACGCCAATCCCGTCGCTCTGCGCCATGCTTGCCGAGAGAACGAGAGGATGCGCCGCCGCGCTTTTCAAAGCGCTTTCCGAGCGTCTGGAGGATCTGGGAGAGAAAGACTTCAGCGTTTTGTGGTGTGAAGCGGGGGAGGAGAGCTGCGCGCTGCTGTCGGAGGAGGATCGTGGGCTGTTGAAGGAACTGGGAATGGTCTTGGGCCGTTATGATCTGGATACGCAGCTGATGGAGCTGCAGCGCTGCGCACATTCTCTGCAGGACAGGCTGGAACGGGAGAAACGCCTGCTTCCAGGCAGGCGCAGACTGATTCTGGGACTCAGTGCCTCGTTCGGCGCGCTGCTTGTGATACTTCTGCTGTAGGAGTGTAAATGGATGTTGATCTGATTTTCAAGGTCGCGGCCGTAGGGATCCTGGTGGCTGTGCTGAATATTCTGCTGCAGCGATCCGGCAGGGAAGAGCAGGCGCTGATGACCACGATCGCCGCGCTTGTGGTTGTTCTGATGATCGTGGTGCAAAAAATCAGTGAGCTGTTTCATATGATCAAGACCCTGTTCGATTTATAAAGTGGAACTGGTTCTAAAAGCGGCGGGGGCAGCGCTGGTGAGCTCCGTTGTCGGGCTGCTGCTTAGAAAAAACAGTCCGGAGCTGGCCCTGCTCTTGGGCGCCCTCACAGCGGCGCTGGTTTTGATCGCGTCGGCGGGGTTTCTGGATGGGATGCGCGAACTGCGGGAGCAGGTCAGGCGGATGACGGAAGGGAGCGAGCTTTCCGTCGCCCCGGTGCTCAAGTGTCTTGCGATCTCGATCGTTACAAGATTTTCCACAGAGCTCTGCAGGGATTCCGGCCAGAACGCCGCCGCAGCGGCCATGGAGCTCGCAGGCTGCGCTTGTGCCATGAGTACGGTGATGCCGCTTCTGCTAAGCGTACTGAAGATGGTGGGAGGATTTCTATGAAAAGGCTGCTTTGCATACTGCTGCTGATCCCCCTTTTTCCGTCTCGCGCTTACGCGGAAGAGCCAAAGGAGGATGAGCTGCTGTATGCGCAGTTATACGGGATAGAGGAAAGCCTGCCGGAAGAGGAACGCGCGATCAGTGGGGAGATAAAGCTCGACGGATCGTACGATGCGCGGGGCGCACTAGCCAGACTATGGGAGCGCGTCCGGGCGGGACTGGCTTCTCAGCTTCGCAAGGAACTTCATTTTGCGGGAATCCTGGTGGCGATTTCGCTGCTGGTTGGCCTTGCAGGGGCCCTGTGTTTGCCGCAGGTTGGGGCGGAACCCATTGAAATTACGGCTTGCTGTGCAGCGGCATTGTTGCTGGCAGGGGGGATGGAGAGCGTCATTTCTCAGACCGTTGATGCGCTGCGTCTGCTGTCGGACTTTTCCAAGGCAGCCCTGCCGGCTTTTTTTACATCTCTGGCCTTGAGCGGTGCCGCAGTTTCCGCTTCGGCAAAATACGCAGCGCTCAGTTTTGCGATGGAAGTGATGATCTCCTTATCCCAGAGTTTGATCCTTCCGTTGATCCGCGCCTTTCTTGCCGTGACGATCTGCGCGAGTCTATTTGAAAATCCACTGTTGGAAACCGTCGGGCGTTTGAGTAAATGGTGCGCCGTGACGGCTATGACCGTCATGACAACGGCTTTTGGGCTCTATGTGTCTCTTACGGGAGTGATATCAGGCAGCGCAGACCAGACGACGGTGAAGGCCACGAAAACTCTCATCCACACCACGCTTCCGGTTGTTGGCGGGATTCTGTCGGACTCAGCGGCGGCGCTGCTCGCGGCTGCGAAGCTGATCCGAAACTCCGCCGGCGTTTTCTGCCTGATCGCGGTCTGTGCGATCTGTGCCGGCCCATTTGTTGTGCTTTCCGTGAAGCTGTTGGTATTCAAGGCTGCCTCCGCCGCGTCGGATCTCACGCTTGGCGGTCGATACGCAAAGCTGCTTGGCGGGATCGGCTCCTGCTTTGGTATGCTGCTGGGCCTGCTCGGCAGCTATGGGATCATGTTGTTTTTATCCGTAATGTCGGGGATCCGGGCGGTGACAGGGTGATGGCGGCGTTGATTCGGCAGCTTTGCGCTGTGTCGATCCTGGCGGGAGCAGCGCTGACCCTCGCGCCGGAGGGCCGTGTGAAGCGGGTGATGCGCTTTGCCTGTTCTGCGGCGCTTCTGGGCTGTATTTTCAATGGGATCGGAATACTTGATCTGGACGAATACGCACTGGAAATTGCAAGAAACCGGGAGAGGGAGCAATTGTTTCTGGAGGAGAGTCAACAGCTTTCCAGGGAATTGAATCGACGTGTCATAGAAGAACGCTGCGCCGCATACATTCTGGACAAGGCAGAGAACATGGGCATATCGCTTCGGTCGCTTCAGATCCATGCGTCCTGGAACCCCGAGGGAATCTGGGTCCCCGATTCGGCGGTGCTCGTTTTCGATGGAAGCGAGGATGAGCAGCAGCAGATATCACGGCTGCTTGAGGCGGATCTTGGTATCCAGCTTCATCGTCAGGAGTGGATCACAGATGGCTGAAGGAAAAAACCATTGGCCCTGGATGGGAAAGCTGAAGATACCCGCCTTGATATTTTTGGTCGGGCTGTTTCTGCTTCTTCTTCCTTCGGGCGGCGGAGATAAGTCGACGGAGCGAAAGGAGGATCTGCTGCTGCAGGACTTGCTGACGCAGACCCAGGGGGTGGGGGAGGCAAGGGTGCTGATCTCGGACAGCGGTGTGGTGGTGGTCTGCCGGGGCGCCTCTGATCCGGCTGTGCGCCTGGATATTATACGGGCTGTCGGCGCATATACTGGCTTCGGGGCGGATAAGATCACCGTACTCAAACTGGCGGATTCAGGATAGGGAGGAAGATGAAAGTGAAGAACAGGAAACGAAACATTACGATGATTGCGGTGCTGCTTTTCGTCTGCGCCGCGGTTGCGCTGAACTGGTCTTACAATCACCGTTGGGGAAAACCGGACGCGGAGATGGTGCAGGCCATGGACGATGCGCGGGCCAGCGCGGACGCGGCTTACGCCGAGAAGATCGCAACAGGCGCGTCCGCGTATTTTGCGGAAGCGCGGCTGACCCGGCAGACCTCAAGAGACGAGGCGCTTGAGCTGCTCCAAACGGCGGCCACGTCTGACGCCGCGTCACAGGAGACCATTGACAGCGCGATGAACGCCATCAGCGCCATGGCGGCCTGCTCCATGAAGGAATCCCAGATCGAAAACCTGCTGCTTGCTAAGGATTTCGTGGATTGTGTGGTCTATATCGGCAACAACTCCATCACGGTGGCCGTGCCCGCGCCCGAGGAGGGCTTGAGTCAGGAAGCCGTCGCCCAAATCACCGATATCATTTGCAAGGAAACGGAATACGACGCCTCTCAGCTCAGCATCATTGAGGTTCGAAGCTGATCATGAGGGTCGGAGACAGGGTCGAACGTTTTGTTCGGCCCTGCTTTTCGCTTTTTGAAGGAATTTCAGGATTGCTCTTCCTTTTTTTTAAAGATTGTGATAAAATACTCTGAATTCATTTGAGCTGATGCAGAAGGAGTGTTTCTGCCCCTCGGCTTGCGTGGAATTGTAAAGCGTTTCTGACTCAGGAGGAGTAAATATGGGCGAAAACTATATCACCTGCCGGGAAGCCAACGGCAGCATCAACATTTCCGAAGACGTGATCGCCAGCATGGTACGCAGCGCGGTCCTTGAGGTGGAGGGCGTTTCCGGCCTGGCCAATACGGCCGGCTCTGAAATCACGGAGCTGCTCGGGATCCGCACGCTTTCCAAGGGCGTGAAAGTTCAATTTGTAGACAACAAGGTTCAGGTCGACACCATCATTACCATTTCCTATGGCAGCAATGTGGTCAAGGTCGCCCGGGCTGTGCAGGACAAGGTCCTCGCAGCGGTGCAGACCACCACGGGGCTTGAAAATGTCGAGGTCAACGTCCACGTCACGGGCATCGCGTTTGAGAAATAAGATATCTGAGGAGAATCGGTTATGAAAAGAACCGTAGCCAGGGAACTTGCCATCCAGCTTTCCTTTGCCGCCGCCAACAGCGGGCAGGAGCCGGATGCGCTTCTGGAGTCCTTCTTCGAACGGGAGCATTTTGAAAGCCTTGCCGACGAGCAGGAGCTGTTTGCCGAATACCCCGACGACAAGCAGATGGACTTCATTCGCCGTTTGACGACGCTGACCGCGCAGAACCGCAGCGAGATCGACGGATTCATCGAGCGCTATGCCAAAGGCTGGAAGCTGGAACGGATCTCCAAAACGGCGCTGGCCGTTATGCGCTGCGCGATCTGCGAGATCCTGTATATGGAGGACATCCCTTCTGCCGCATCCATCAATGAAGCCGTCGAGCTGGACAAGGGGTATGACAATCCGGATACGGTGGCTTTTGTTAACGGGGTTTTGGGCGGCTTCATGCGCGGGGAGTTTTCACAGGACGTGCCGCAGCCGCAGGAGTAAGCATGGAAAGACAGACTCTCAGCGTTACGGAGCTGAACAACTACATCAAGGGTCTCATGGATCTTGACCCGATGCTTGCCGGCGTGAGTGTGCGGGGAGAGTTGTCCAATTATAAAGTCTATCCGTCCGGCCATCACTACTTTACCCTGAAGGACAGCGAGAGCAGTCTTCGCTGCGTCATGTTCAAGAGCAGCGCCATGAAGCTTCGCTTCCGTCCGGAAAACGGGATGGGGGTCACGGCCGCTGGGCGGATCGCGGTTTATCCGCGGGACGGCGCGTATCAGCTCTACTGTACGTCTCTGATGCCAGAGGGCATGGGGGATCTGCAGATCGCCTTTGAGCAATTGAAACAGAAGCTCTCTCAGGAGGGCTTATTTGACGCGGCGCACAAGAAGCCGCTTCCGGCCTTTCCCAAACGCATTGCCATCGTCACCTCATCCGCCGGCGCAGCGGTTCATGATATGATCCGGATCCTTGGACGGAGATGGCCCATGAGCAAGCTGCTGCTGCTCCCGGTTCGCGTTCAGGGAGCGGAGGCGCCGCCTGAGATCGTCGGCGCCATCCGCTATGTCAATGAATTTGACCTGGCGGATCTGATCATTACCGGACGCGGCGGCGGCTCTATGGAGGATCTGTGGGCCTTTAATGACGAGCGTGTCGCCCGGGCGATCTTTCAGTCGCGGATCCCCGTGATCTCCGCCGTTGGGCATGAACCTGACGTGACCATTGCGGATTATGTGGCGGATCGCCGGGCCTCGACCCCGTCCAACGCCGCCGAGATCGCCGTGCCGGATCGAATGGAGATGCGGGAAACGCTGGAAGCTTTGCAAATCCGCGCGCAGCAGGCCATGGTGAAAAAACTGCACAGTCTGTCTCAGCGCCTGGACGCCCTGCGGGAAAAGCGTGTTATCCGTGAGCCTGGGGCGTATCTGGACGACAGGAGACTCGATTTGGATCGCATGCGGGATCGGCTGCTTGCCGCGCAGGAGAGACAGATCGCCGTGAAGAAACAGCGCTTTACCGCGCTCTGCGCTTCTCTGGATGCCATGAGTCCGCTGCGGGTTCTGGCCAGAGGCTACGCAGTCGTCTCCCGGGAAAAGGGCGAGGTAGTCAGGCGCGCCGGGGATCTGATACCCGGGGAGCATGTCGTGGTGCGGTTTTCGGACGGCTGCGGCCGTCTCACGGTCGACAGTACGGAAAGGGAGATGGAAAAATGGCAGAAAAAATGACTTTTGAGCAGTCGCTTGCACGACTGGATGAGATTGTCCGTCATCTGGAGAAGGGCGATTTGCCCTTGCAGGATTCCCTCAGCCTTTTTGAAGAGGGAACCGGCCTTCTGAATGCCTGCAGCAAGGAACTGGACGAGGCGGAACAGAAGGTCGTCATGCTTCGCAAGGGCGCAGATCGGCAGCCGGAAGAGCTCCCCTTTGAGCAAGAGGCGTAATATGACGGCGAGAGAGTATAAGGAAAGGATCGACGCCGCCCTGGCGCGCTGCTTTTTCACGGAGGAGGACTATCCGCTCTCCGGTCTGGCGGATGCCATGCGCTATAGCCTTCTTGCCGGCGGAAAACGGATCCGTCCGACTCTGGTTCTGGAGTTTTGCCGTATTGCCGGCGGGGATGTGGAGCTTGCCATGCCGGTCGCCTGCGCCATCGAGATGCTGCATACCTATAGCTTGATCCATGACGATCTGCCCTGCATGGATAATGACGAGCTGCGCCGGGGACGTCCCACCAACCATGTTGTCTACGGCGAATGCACGGCGACGCTCGCAGGCGACGCGCTGCAGGCGGAGGCCTTCGGGACGATCCTACGCTGCGGTCTACCGGCGGAACGCCGCGCCCGCTGCGCGGAGCATCTTGCCAACGCTGTGGGGCTGGACGGGATGTGCGGGGGACAATATCTGGATATGCTTGGCGAGGGGAAACACCTGAGTGATGCGGAATTGACCCAGATCAATACCCGTAAGACCGGCGCGCTGCTGACGGCCGCGTGCCTCATGGGCGTCGCCGCGGCAGGCGGAACGGCGGAGCAGGAGGACGCGGCTGCCCGTTACGGCGCCGCTCTTGGGCTGGCCTTTCAAATTCGGGATGATATGCTGGACGTGCTCAGCACGGAGACCGAGCTGGGAAAACCCATCGGCTCTGACCGGCAGGAAGATAAAAACACATATATGGCCCTGTACGGCGCGGAGAAATGCGAGGACTTGATTCTTCGATACACCGAGCTTGCCAGAAGCGCGGCTGCGGAACAGTTTTCCGATACGGCCTTTCTCTGCGAGCTGGCGGATTCTCTCGCGCGGAGAAGGAATTGAAGTACAGGCGGATAGGGGTTTAATTTGAGCATTTTAGAGAAGATCCAGAGTTCTGACGACGTAAAAAAGCTGTCCGTAGAGGAACTGGATCCCTTATGTGATGAAATTCGGTCGTTTTTGATCCAAAGCGTCTCCAGAACCGGTGGCCATTTTGCCTCCAACCTGGGGGCTGTGGAGCTGACGGTCGCCCTGCATCGGGTCTATCACAGCAAAACGGATCGGATCGTCTTTGACGTGGGGCATCAAAGCTATACGCATAAAATCCTGACCGGCCGGAGAGAGCGTTTTTCGACGCTTCGACAGGACGGCGGGCTTTCGGGCTTTCCCAAGCCCTATGAGAGCGTGGACGACGCCTTTATTGCCGGACACGCCTCCAATTCTGTTTCTGTGGCGCTGGGTATGGCCAAGGCCCGTTCTCTGCGGCACGAGCAGTATGACGTCGCGGCGGTGATCGGGGACGGCGCGCTCACCGGAGGGCTCGCCTACGAGGGACTGACCGCGGCGGCCGCCAGTGGGGAACCCTTGGTCGTCATTCTCAACGACAACAACATGTCCATTGACCCCAATGTGGGCGGGATGGCCAGTCTTCTGCAAAAAATGCGGCTCCGTCCCGGCTATTTCGAGTTTAAGCGCTGGTACCGGGATGCATTTTCTCATTTACCCAGGCTGTATCGCATGAATCACAGCGTAAAGGAATGGGTGAAGGAACGGATCTTGCCGGATAATATGCTTTCCGCCATCGGAATGGAATACATGGGCCCGGTGGACGGGCACGATGTCCATCAGTTGGAGAGTGTGATTCGCTGGGCCAAGGAAATGCGGCGTCCGGTTCTGGTGCATGTCCTCACCCAGAAGGGCAAGGGCTGCCCTTATGCGGAGGCCCATCCGGAGCTTTATCATGGGGTCGGCCCCTTCGATCCGGAAACAGGGGCCTTGAAATCCGGCGGCACCTGCTTCTCCGAGGTTTTCGGACAAAGCCTGTGCGAGTTCGGACAGCGGGAGCCCAACCTGGTTGCCATTACCGCGGCAATGGCCGCCGGCACCGGCCTGGATCGATTCGCGGAGCAGTTCCCCGCGCGCTTTGTGGACGCGGGGATCGCCGAGGGACATGCGGCGGCCCTTGCGGCGGGGATGGCCAGCCGGGGCGTTCTTCCGGTTTTTGCCGTCTATTCCAGTTTTTTGCAGCGGGCCTACGATATGCTGATCCACGATATATCCCTTCAAAAGCTCCATGTGGTGCTGGGTGTGGATCGCGCCGGCATTGTGGGCAGCGACGGAGAGACGCATCACGGCCTGTTTGATCTTGCGTATCTGCACTCGGTTCCCGGTATGCAGATCCTTTGTCCGGCCTCTTTTCGGGAGCTGCGCGACCATTTGGAGCAGGCGTTATTCAAGATGACCGGTCCGGTTGCCATACGTTATCCCCGGGGCGGGGAGGGAGAGTACCGTGACTCGTCCTGCGAGCCGTCGCAGCTTCTGCGCGAGGGCGGTGACGTTACGCTCCTTTGCTGCGGGACGATGGTCAACGAAACGCTTGCCGCCGCGCGCGAGCTGGAAAAGAGGGACATTCAGGCGGAGATCGTGAAGATCAACCGCATCGACGGCTCCCCGTGGGAGCAGGCCCTGTCATCTCTGCGCAAAACGGGACGCCTGGTCTCCGCGGAGGAGGTTTGTGCCGCGGATTGCCTGGGTGAGCAGCTTTTGACCCAGGCGGGTGAGCGAGAAATCTCGCTTCGCGGCATTCGGCTTCTGAATCTCGGCGAGGGGATCGTGACCCACGGTTCCCGGAGTCAATTGATGCGGGATTATGGGATCGACGCTGAGGCGATCGTGCGCGCGGCGTGCGAGCTCTGCGGGAAAGCGACGGAGCGGGCATGAAAAAACAGCGTTTGGATCAGCTTTTGTTTGAGCGTGGCTTTACAGAAAGCAGGGAACGGGCAAAGACCACGATCATGAGCGGTCTTGTTTTTGTCAACGGCCAGCGTGCGGATAAGCCGGGGATGCCCGTGGATCCTGAGGCGGCAGTCGAGGTGCGCGGAGAGGCGCTGCCTTTTGTCAGCCGCGGCGGCTTCAAGCTGGATAAGGCCTTGAAGGTCTTTCCCGTGGATCCTGCGGGAAAGCTCTGTATCGACTGCGGGGCCTCTACAGGAGGCTTCACGGATGTTCTGCTGCAGCATGGCGCAAAAAAGGTCTATTCTGTGGATGTGGGCTACGGCCAGCTCGCCTGGAAGCTGCGTACGGATCCGCGGGTCGTCAATTTGGAGCGCACCAATCTGCGCTATATCAGCCGTGACCAGATCCCGGAGGAGCTGGATCTTGCGGTGATGGACGTCTCCTTTATTTCCATCCGTCTGATCCTTCCCGCTGTACAGCCGCTTCTCAAGCCCGGCGCGGACTATATCTGCCTGATTAAGCCGCAGTTTGAGGCCGGCAGAGAGGAAGTCGGGAAAAAGGGCGTCGTCCGGGATCCGGCTGTCCATCTGCAGGTGGTGCAGGGGATCCTGGATTTTGTTCCCGACCTTGGTTTTACCGCGATGGGCCTGGACTATTCGCCCATCCGCGGGCCAGAGGGTAATATCGAATACATTTGTCATTTGAAAAATGGGAGCTTTCCCGCGCCGCCGCTGGATGCGGCTGCGGTTGTGCGCGCCTCTCATGAGGCTTTTATGGAGGGAAAAACGTGATCGCAATTTGCCCCAATCCCTTTCGGGATATCGACCTGAAGCTGACCCGGGAATGCTGCGCCCTGCTGGAGCAGTCCGGCTTTTCCGCGGCGATCTGTCCTGTGTTTGCGGAGGATGAGCCGGAGGCTCTGCCCTCTGACCTGCAGTATCAGAAGCTCTCTGAAATCGCGACCCGGTGCGAGCTGGCGGTTGTGATCGGCGGAGACGGCACGATCCTTTCGGTCGTACGGAAGCTTCAGAGCGTGCCTGTGCCTTTGCTGGGCATCAATCTCGGCACCAAGGGCTTTATGGCAAATCTGGAGCCGGGGGATCTGCCCCTGGTCGTGCTTGCGGCCAGAGGCGCCTATCGGATCTCCAGCCGCATGATGCTGGAGGTGGAGCTTTGGCGTGAAGGAACCATGATCTGTAAGGATCGCGCGCTGAACGACGTGGTGCTCCACGGCTACGGTGACTGTATCGGCATGACCACCTGGTGCAACGGCGACCGGGTCTCTCAAATCTCCGGTGACGGCATCATCCTTTCGACTCCCACCGGTTCCACGGGCTACTCCATGTCCGCCGGCGGGCCCATTGTCGAGCCGGAGGCAGAAAATATCATTATCAGCCCCATTTGTCCGCATGTCATGGGTGCGCGTACCTTTGTGCTCGACCCGCAGCGAACCGTCCGCGTTACTGCGGAACGGCTCCACGGACGCAGGGCCTATCTGGCGGTGGACGGCATCTCGGTCGCGGATCTGTGCGGCGGAGACGAGGTCGTAGTACACCGATCCCAGCATCACACCCTGATGGCGGATCTGGGGCGGAAGAGTTTTTACGAGATCGCATACGAGAAGCTGAGATAAAAGACTGCGAGGCGGCAAGATGCTGAACGAGCTGCATATTGAGAATATTGCGGTGATCGAACGGGCGGAGATCCGTTTTTCCAAGGGGTTGAACGTGCTGACCGGGGAAACCGGTGCCGGCAAATCCATCGTGATCGACGCCATCGGCGCGGTGCTTGGGGAACGCGTCAGCCGGGAGCTGGTTCGCCGCGGCGCGGATAAGGCTCTGGTCACGGCTGTTTTCGACCTGGACGGAACCGAGGACTGGCTGCGGGAAAACGAGATCGAGCCGGAGGAGGAGCTGATCCTGCAGCGGCGTATCTTATCCGACGGGAAAAGCTCCTGCAGAGTGTGCGGCTCGCCTGTCTCCGCCGCGCAGCTCAAGGAGCTCTCCGCGCTTCTGGTGGACATCCACGGGCAGAATGACGGTCGACAGCTCATGGATGAACGCAGACACCTGTCGTATCTGGATCGCTTCGGTGCGCTGCAGCCTCAGCTCGATCGCTTTCACACCGAATACGATCGGTATCGCGCGCTGTGCGCCGAATTGGAGCAGTTGGATCTGGACGAGGTCGAAAAGGAACGGCTCAGCGAGAGCCTCCGGTATCAAATCGCAGAATTAGAGCGGGCCGAACTGAAGGCGGGGGAGCAGGAAGCGCTTTTATCCAGAAGAGATCTGCTGCGCAACGGCGAAAAGCTGACGGAGGCCCTGGATGAGGCGCTTCGCCTGTTGACCGACCAGGAGGACAGCGCCGTTTCTCTGGCGCAGAACGCAGAGTATTACACCGGCAAGGCCGCGGCGCTGGTACCCGAATTGGAGAGCGCCTCTGCCTCGCTCCGGGAAGCGTCCTTTTCTCTTTCAAATGCCGCGGAAGTCCTGCGGGATTTCCGGGACAGTCTGGATTTCTCCCCCGAGGAATACGACGCGCTTGAGGAGCGGATTTCGCTTCTGAAAAAGCTGGAGAGAAAGTATGGGCGGAACGAGGACGCGTTGATCGACTATCTGGCTGCCTGCAGGGAAAAGCTTGACGGCATCGAATTTGCGGAGGAGCGCTGTGCGAAGCTGAGAAAGGAACTTTCTTCGCAGCAGGAGCGCTGCCGTGCGGCTGCTATGGTTTTGAGCGAACAGCGGCAGGCGGCCGCCCGCGCGCTGGAGAAGCGGATCGTTTCCGAGCTGCGGGAGTTGAATATGCCTTCGGTACGATTTGCGGTCGAGCAGCTACCTGTGGAGGACGAGCCGGGCTTTCATGGCGACGGGTCAGATCAGATCCGCTTTTTGATGTCTGCAAACGCGGGAGAGGATCTGGGCCGGATCAGCCGTATTGCCTCCGGCGGTGAATTGAGCCGGATCATGCTCGCCATGAAGAATGTCTTTGCCGCAAACGATCCGGTTCCCACTCTGATATTTGACGAGATCGACACCGGCGTCTCCGGCATTGCCGCCCAGCGTGTGGGGGAGAAGCTCTACGCCGTATCGCGCGGCAAGCAGGTGCTCTGCGTGACCCATCTGCCGCAGATCGCCGCCATGGCGGACAGCCACTATCTCATTGCCAAGGAGGAGCGCGGCGGGAGAACATATACCGAGGTCACGCCCCAGGATCGGGAAGGGCGGCGGATGGAGCTCGCCAGACTGCACGGGGGCGACAACATCACGCTGACGACCCTGGCCAGCGCGGAGGAGCAACTGGAAGCGGCCGAAGACTTCAAATCCAGGCTTCATTAATCATTACCCATGGAGCGACAGCGCAAAGCGTCGCTCCATGGGTATTGTTATGCATCTTTGGCCTTGAACAATCCGGAATCGGGGGCTTGCAAATTTGAATCTCGCATTGTATGATATGGTCTGTTGAGTTGCAAAAAAAGGAGAGCGGGCTGAATCGTGGAAAGCATCCATTCTCGGAAAAATGCCTATATTCGACATGTGCGTCTGCTTGCTGCGGACGGCGCGTACCGCAGGGAAAAAAGAGAGTTTCTGTGCGACGGCGTGAAAACGCTGCGGGAGGCGCTCGCCTTTGGCGCGCAGATCAGCAGTGTCCTCTGGAAGGAAGGAGAGGAGCTCCTGCCCCTTCCGGACGGAATACCGCAGTATCTCGCTCCGGCGGAGCTCTTTGACTACGCCTCACCCCTGCTTCACAGCCCGGGCCCGCTGTTTTCGGTCGTCATGCGGGGCTGTGAAAAGCCTGGCACGCTCCGCAACGCCGTTGTTCTGGAGGGTGTGCAGGATCCCGGGAATGTGGGCACCGTCATCCGTACGGCCAACGCCTTGGGCGTCGACGCGGTTCTTCTGACCGGCGCCTGCGCGGATCTCTATCATCCGAAGACCGTACGGGCCACCATGGGGGCGATTTTCCGCCAGCTTGTGCTGGAAATGGAGGAGCCTTTCCTGTTCGATTTCCTGCGGGATCAGGGCCTGCCGCTGTATGCGGCGGCGCTGGACGAGCACGCGGTGGATCTGCGGGCTGTCTCTCTCGGACACGCGGCCTTTGCCGTGGGAAGCGAAGGCAGAGGACTCAGCAAAACGATCCTGGATCGATGCGAGAAAAAAATCATTATTCCCATGCAGCCTGACAGTGAATCTCTGAATGCCGCGGTTGCCGCGGCGATCCTGATGTGGGAAGCGAAGAAATAAAAGAGGGGAAGGGGGCGCGCCGGTGGCTGCGCTGGATTACTGGCTTTGGCTGTCCGCCGCCGCGGTCAGTCCCAAGGCCAAGGCATCGCTTGTGGAACACTTCGGGGATGCGGAAAAGGCCTTTTTTGCCCCTAAGGGACAGTTCAGTCTGGTAAACGGGATCACGGAGCAGGAGGCCAAGCTTTTGGAGCGCCGGGATCTCTCTCCCGTAAACCGGATCGCGGAGGCCTGCGAGGAGCAGAATATCCGTATCCTGTGTTATGCTGACGCGAGTTATCCGTCCAGACTGCGGAATATTTTTGCGCCGCCCGTGGTACTGTATGTCAAGGGAAAGCTGCCCGACGTGGATCACGAGGCTGTGATCTCTGTCATCGGCACGCGAAAGGCCAGTGTATACGGTCGGAAAATGGGACGCGACCTGGCGTTTCAAATCGGCAAGGGCGGCGGCGTGGTGGTATCCCTTCTGACCAGCGGCGTCGATGAGGAGGCCGCCAGAGGCGCTCTGCTGGCGGACAGTCCCTGCATCGGCGTCCTGGGTACCTCCCATCATGACGAGCACGGCCATTTCGCGCGGGAGCTTGCGGTGCGCGGCGCCCTGGTGACGGAGATCCCGCCCGGCGTGCGATCCCAGCGACAGTTCTTCCGGGATCGGAATCGGATCGCCGCGGGTCTCTCGGTGGGTGTCGTGATCGTGGAAGCCCCGGAGCGCAGCGGTACCCGTCTTTTTGCGGAAGAGGCGATCGAGCAGGGGAAGGAGATTTTTGCCGTACCCGGCAACGTGGATGCGGAAAACAGTGTCGGCACGCTCTCCATGATCCAGGACGGCGCGAAGCTGGTCACCTGCGGCTGGGACGTGCTGGAGGAGTTTACGGATCTGTTTCCCGGCAGGCTGACGGATCCCGGCAGGCAGGGCGCATATGCGCCGGAAGGCTCCGAAAAGAGGCCTTCGACCGGTAAGGACGAGAAAAAAGCCGTTGACAAGCCGCAGGGGGCGGGCTATATTGACCTGAGAGAGCAGCTTTCCGCGCTCTCGGAGGAGGAACTCCTGATCATAGGGGCCATCGACAAGGGCGCGACGCATGTGGACGACATCATTGCCGCAACGCGCCTCTCCACCGCGGCCGTTTTGAAGGATCTGACGATGCTTACCATCCGCCGATATGTTCGGAGAGAGCCGGGAAATTATTACGCGTTGAATATCACGAAGAAGTGAGGACAAGTCATGGCAAGAGCAAAAGACCTGGTTATCGTGGAATCTCCCGCCAAGGCGAAGACCATCGAAAAATACCTTGGCGGAAACTATAAGGTTACTGCGTCCATGGGGCATCTGCGGGATCTCCCCAAAAGCAAAATGGGCGTTGATATAGAGAACGGATTTGAGCCGCAGTATATTCCCGTTCGGGAAAAGACGGAGCTGATCCAGCAGCTTAAAAAAGACAGCAAGAGCGCCAAAACCGTATATCTCGCCACCGACCCCGACCGGGAGGGCGAGGCGATTTCCTGGCATTTGAAAGAATTGCTGGATTTGCCGGATGAAAAGGCCCGCAGGGTGACCTTTAACGAGATCACAAAGCGGGTCGTCACCGAGAGCATGCAGCACCCCAGAGACATCGATCTGGATCTTGTGGACGCACAGCAGGCGCGCCGGATCCTGGACAGGATCGTCGGCTATACGCTTTCACCTCTCCTGTGGAGAAAGGTGAAGCGCGGTCTCTCCGCCGGCCGGGTACAGTCGGTTGCGACCAGGATGGTGGTCGACCGGGAAGAGGAGATCCAGAATTTTGTGAAGGAGGAGTTCTGGCTTCTGGACGCGGTTTTGCACCGCGCCGACAGCGGCAGCTTTACCGCCCGCTTTTTCGGCGTGGGCGAAAAGAAGCAGGAGATCAAATGCCGTGAGGACGTGGATGCGGTCATTGCGGCCACCCAGGATCAGCCCTTTACGGTGGGGACTGTCAAGCGGGGTGAGAAGCAGCGGAGCCCCGCGCCTCCCTTTATTACCTCCACACTGCAGCAGGAGGCGTCCCGCCGCCTGAATATGACCCCGCGGCGCACGATGTCTATTGCGCAGCAGCTCTATGAGGGTGTGGAGATCACCGGCCACGGATCGATCGGCCTGATCACCTATATGCGTACAGACTCTCTCCGGATCTCCGAGGAGGCCATTGCTTCCGCACGCAGTCATATCGGAGAGCACTATGGAAAAGAATATTTGCCCGCCGAGCCGCGCCGCTTCAAAACCAAGGCCGGTGCACAGGACGCCCATGAGGCGATCCGCCCCACGGATGTTTTCCTGACGCCGGAGCTGGTTCGCAAGGATCTGACCCAGGAGCAGTACCGGCTCTACCGCCTGATCTGGGGACGCTTCACAGCCAGTCAGATGGCCAACGCGGTGTACGACAACGTCTCCGTTGACGTGCTCTGCGCAGGGTACACCTTCCGCGCCAGCTATTCGGAGCTGAAGTTCCCGGGCTACACTGCGGTCTATGAGGAGGCGCGGGACGAGGAGAGCAATGAGATCTCCAATCCGCTGCCCTCTCTGACGGAAGGGGAAGAGCTCAAACTGGAAAAGATGCTTCCCGACCAGCAGTTTACCCAGCCGCCCGCCCGTTACACGGAGGCTACCCTGATCCGCGCCATGGAGGAAAAGGGGATCGGCCGCCCCAGCACCTATGCGCCGACCATCACCACCATTACAGCCCATGATTACGTGTTGAAAGAGGGCAAGTATCTTCGCCCCACGCCTTTGGGCGAGGTGGTCACGGAGCTGATGAAGGGACACTTCGCGGATATCGTCGATCTGAAGTTTACCAACCACATGGAGTCCGAGCTGGATGAGATCGAGCAGGGCAAAGCCGACTGGCGTGAGATCCTGCGGGAATTTTACGGCGGTTTTCACGCGGAATTGGAAAAGGCCGAGCAGGAGCTGGACGGCGTTCGCGTCAAGGTTCCGGATGTGCTCAGCGATGAGTTCTGTGAGGTCTGCGGAAGACAGATGGTCGTGAAGAAGGGCAAGTTCGGCCAGTTTCTGGCCTGCCCTGGTTTCCCCGACTGCACCTTCACCAAGCCCATCGTTATCGAGATGCCCGGGCGCTGTCCCAAATGCGGCAGCAAGATCCTCAAGCGCACCTCCAAAAAGGGCTATGTGTTCTACGCCTGCGAGCGCGGAACGGACTGCGGATTTATCACCTGGGAAGTCCCCACGAAGGACTATTGTCCCGCCTGCGGCAAAACCATGTTCAAAAAATCCGGACGCGGTGCGCTCAAGCCCTTCTGCGTGAACGAGGCCTGCGTGAATTATGTGCCGGAGGATCAGCGGGGCTACAAGAAAAAGAATACCAATACCAGGAAAACAGATTCGGAGAAACCGGGCGCAAAGAAAACCGCGACGAAAAAGGGCGGAACAAAAAAGACGGAAGAGAAAAAGCCGTCTACGAGAAAAACAACAAAAACGAAGGAATAACATGGAAAGAGTCACCGTCATCGGCGCTGGCCTGGCAGGGAGCGAGTGCGCCTGGCAGCTAGTCAAACGGGGGATTCCCGTCACTCTGGTGGAGATGAAGCCGGGGAAGATGACCCCTGCGCACAGCTCACCGCTGTTTGCGGAGCTGGTCTGCTCCAACTCTCTGCGCAGCGACGAGCTCAGCAATGCCGTCGGCCTGCTCAAGGAGGAAATGCGTCGTCTTGGATCCCTGATCCTGGAAAGCGCGGACAAAAACCGTGTGGCGGCAGGCGGCGCTCTGGCAGTGGATCGGATCGGCTTTTCCCGTTATATCACCGAGCGGCTCCGTCAGCATCTTCTGGTAGAACTCGTGGAGGCGGAGGCCGTGGAGATCCCGGAGGGGACGGTCGTGATCGCCACGGGCCCCCTTTCCAGCGACGCCATTGCCGAAAGAATCGCAGCGCTTTGTCCGGACAGCGATCTGCATTTTTACGACGCGGTCGCGCCGATCGTTACGCTGGAAAGCGTTGATATGGACAGCGCCTTTTTCGCCTCTCGCTATGACAAGGGAACGGCGGATTATGTAAACTGCCCTATGGATCGCGAGGAGTACCTTGCCTTTGTGGAGGCGCTTGTCTCCGCGAAGGAGGCGCCTGTACACGGCTTTGACGACGCCGGTGTGTTCGAGGGCTGCATGCCCGTGGAGGTCATGGCCCGCCGCGGCGTGGATACCCTTCGGTACGGGCCTTTGAAGCCGGTTGGTCTGCGTGATCCGAGAACCGGGAAAGAAAACTATGCCGTCGTACAGCTTCGCCGGGACAATGCCGAAGGGACGCTCTACAATCTGGTCGGATTTCAAACACATCTGACCTGGGGCGAGCAAAGGCGGGTGTTTTCCATGATTCCCGCGCTCAGGAACGCGGAATTTGTACGTTATGGCGTCATGCACCGCAACACCTATCTGAACAGCCCCAAGCTCTTGGATCGCTACTACCGCCTGAAAAGCGATCCGCGTCTTTCCTTCGCTGGACAGATGACCGGGGTGGAGGGCTATGTGGAATCCGCCGCCTCCGGTATGCTGGTTGGGATCGAGACGGCGGCGCGCGTTTTGAAGCTCCCGCCTGCGGATTTTCCGCAGGAGACGGCCATCGGCGCGCTGGGCTTATACATTTCCGGCGGCAGCGTCGGCGATTTCCAGCCGATGAATATCAATTTCGGCATTATCAGCCCCCTGGGATACCGGGTCAAGGGAAAGAGAAACAAGAACGCCGAGATTTCACGGCGTTCCCTGGAGACTATAGAGAAGATTCGGGAGAAGGAGGTCTTTCATTGTGAAGATCATTGTTGACGCCATGGGCGGAGATCACGCCCCCGAAGAGATCGTCAAGGGCGCTCTCCGCGCAAGGAGAGAACTGGGCGTGGACTTGATCCTGGTGGGAAAAGAAGAGATCGTCAAAGAGATCGTTCTGCGGGAAACCGCGGAGCTCTCGGGGATCGAGTTGGTTGTTGCCCGCGAGCTCATCACCATGGAGGATGATCCCAGTACCGCGACCCGGAGGAAAAAGGATTCCTCCATGGCGGTCGCGCTGAATCTGCTCCGGGACGGTAAGGGCGACGCCGTGGTGTCCGCGGGCAGCACCGGCGCGCTTTTGACCGGCGCCACGCTGACGGTGAAGCGCATCAAGGGGATCCGCAGAGCGGCGCTTGCGCCTGTTTTGCCGGCGGGTGAGCACGGCGTGATGCTGATCGACTGCGGGGCAAACGTGGAGTGCACGGCGGAATACCTGCTCCAGTTTGCCTACATGGGCAGCTTTTACGCGAAAAAGCTCATGGGCTGCGAGGATCCCAGAGTCGGCCTTCTGAACGTGGGTACGGAGGATACCAAGGGCGGCGAGCTGCAGCATCAGACCTTTGAGCTTCTGCGTCAGGCCGATGCGGAAGGCAGGATCCACTTCGTCGGAAATGTGGAGGGCACCGGGGTGTTCGACGGCAGCGTGGACGTTGTGGTGACCGACGGCTTCACCGGGAACGTTCTCCTGAAAGGAACCGAGGGCGTCATCAAATATATGATGAAAGCGCTCAAGGGCGTGTTTTATAAGAGCACCGTGAATAAGCTGGCGGCAGGCGTCCTGAAAAAGGATCTGGGCGTAATGAAGAAGTCCATGGATGTGAACGAGGTGGGCGGAACGGCGCTTGTCGGCATTTCCAAGCCTGTGATCAAGGCCCACGGCTCTTCCAATGAGGCCAGCTTCTTCTCGGCAATTCGGCAGGCTGTTGCGTTTGTTGAGTCCGGGATCATTGCGGACATCACCGAATCCATCGACTATATGAAGCTGAAAGCTGAGTAATATGGATAAACTCCAAGAAAAAATCGGATATCGTTTTCGGGATATTTCGTATCTGGAAACAGCGCTGACCCATAGCTCCTATGCCAACGAGAAGCACGCAAACTACTGCGAAAGCTATGAGCGTTTGGAGTTCCTGGGCGATTCGATTCTGGGCTATCTCACGGCGGAATACCTATATTGCCACAGCCCATCCATACCCGAGGGGCGTATGACGCGGCTGCGGGCGGAGCTGGTGTGTGAAGCGAGCCTTTATAAAATTGCCCTTGCCCTCGGTCTGGGCGCTTCTATGCGCCTGGGAAAAGGGGAGGAGCGCACCGGCGGACGGGAGCGTCCTTCGATTCTGGCCGATATGGTGGAATCCATCATTGCCGCCATGTATCTGGACAGCGGATCTCTGGAGCAGCCCAGACGCTTTGTGACAAAGCAGCTTTTGGAGCACGCGGAGCTTGACGTCCGGCATCGCAGCATCGACTACAAGACGGAGCTGCAGGAGCTGATTCAGCGTGTGCCGAATCAGAATATCAGCTATGAGCTGATAGGGGAGAGCGGCCCGGATCATGACAAGACCTTTTGCTTTCGTGTCAGCGTCAATAAGACGCCGCTGGGCGAAGGGAGCGGCCGCTCTAAAAAAGAGGCGGAGCAGATGGCCGCGAAGCAGGCTTTGGAGGCCTTGCAGAAATGAGCGCGCGGGTGAGTATCCTACCCGTTTTCGTGCCCCATGTGGGATGCCCTCATGCCTGCGTCTTCTGCAATCAGAACCGAATCACGGGGGCCGACCATCCCGCAGACGCGGACATGGTGCGGGAAATCCTTTTGAAAGCCGCCGCTTTGCCCCGGAACGGGGTGAAGCGGCAACTGGCGTTTTACGGCGGTAGCTTTACGGCCATTCCCGTGTCCAGCCAGCTCTGTCTTCTGGAAGCGGCAAAAAATGGCCTGGACGCGGGCGTGATCGACGGCGTCCGAATCTCCACCCGTCCCGACGCGATCGATGCTGATGTTCTGACGCGGCTAAGGGCCTATGGCGTTGATACGATCGAGCTCGGTGCGCAGTCCATGGACGACGAGGTGCTGCGCGTGTCCGGGAGAGGACACAGCGCCGAGGATGTTAAACGCGCGTCTGTGCAAGTGAAGGATGCTGGCTTTACGCTGATCCTGCAGATGATGACGGGCCTGCCGGGCGATACGCCGGGACGCTGTGTGGAGACGGCGCGTCGGCTGATAGGCTTGAAACCGGACGGCGTTCGGATCTACCCGACTGTGATCGTGAAGGATACCGCGCTATACAAGCTGTGGCAAAGTGGACAGTACCGTGAACACACCGTGGAGGATGCTGTCAGCATCTGCGCGAGGCTCGTGCCGATGTTTGAGGCAGCCAGGATCCCGATCATACGACTGGGCTTGAATCCCACGGAGGAGCTCTCCGCAGGAGCCGCCGCAGCGGGCGCCTTTCACCCAGCTCTGGGAGAGCTGGTGAAGAGCCGTATCCTGCTGGATCAGGCGCGGAAGCTGCTGTCCGGCGTCCGGCCGGGCAGCCGGGTCGTTCTGGGAATCGGGGCGAGCCGCCTCTCCCAGCTGATCGGGCAAAAAAGAACGAATCTTCAAACGCTTTGCCGGGAATTTTCGCTTGCGGAGCTGGAGCTTGTGCCCCTGACGGACAGGGCTGCGCCGCTGCAGCTCCTGTCGGCGGAAGCCGGCGGGGCAGAAAAGGGGATTTCCGATTAAAACATTCGGAAAATCCCCTTTTTCTCTTGATTAAATCTTTTTTCATGTTATAATGCTCTGGGCGATGAAAAGGAGGCGTTTCTGCGTCCTTTTTTTCCGCTCGATTCTTGATACAAGCAGTAGGGGGTTGAACCGTCATGGACTATCTGGGCAATCTGATTTCCAGCATCTTCTCCATGATCTTCGTTGTTTTCCTGATCGGCACCGTGGGTTATTTTCTCGGCGCCATATCGATCAAAGGGATTTCCTTGGGCACGGCCGGCGTTCTGGTTGCCGCGCTGCTCTACGGGATCATGACCAGCTATGTGCCCTCCTTTACCGTGGGCAGCAAAGAGATTGTTCTCTATAATGCGGACGTCAAGGCCAAGTTCAGCCTGATTTCCAGCATCGGCACCGCCATGTTTGTCACCTCTGTGGGCTTTATTGCCGGGCCAAAGTTCTTTCGCAGCTTCAACCGCGCCACTATGTCCTTTGTTTACATGGGCATGATCACCATCGGCCTCGGAACGCTGGTTACCGTTTTGTTCATTCTTGTAGACAAAAACCTCAGCGCGGATCTGGCTACCGGCCTGATGACCGGCGCGCTTACCAGCACCCCCGGTCTCGCCGCAGCTAAGGAAGTCGCGACGGATTCTGACGCTGTTACCGCTGGCTATGGCATCGCTTATCTATTCGGCGTGCTGGGTGTTGTAATCTTTGTTCAGCTCATGCCCAGGATTCTGAAAACTGACATCGCTGAGGAGCGCAAGCGCTTTGTAGCTGCCAACATTATTCCCGCCGGACAGATCAAGCGCAGTCTGGAGAAAGTGGATCCCTTCGGCTTCCTTCCCTTCTTTCTTGCGGTCGCTTTGGGCTGCATGATCGGCGCCATCAAGATCCCCGGCATCAATTTCTCCCTTGGCAACTCCGGCGGCTGCCTGATCGCCGGCTTGGTCGTAGGTCATTTTGGTCATTTCGGCAGGATCGACATGCGCATTGAGAAGTCTACGCTGAACTTTTTCCGGGAGCTGGGCCTGGTGCTGTTCCTGATTGGCGCAGGCGTCCCCGGCGGTGTGAACTTCATCACCTATGTGAGCTTTGAAAAGTTCATCTACGGCGCCCTGATCACCCTGATCCCCATGATCGGCGGCTATCTCATCGGCCGTTATGTGTTTAAGCTGGACATCTTCAACAATCTCGGCTCCATCACCGGCGGCATGACCAGCACGCCCGCTCTGGGCGCCCTGATTACAACGGCCGGCACCGACGAAGTTGCCGCTTCCTATGCGGCGACCTACCCCGTGGCGCTGGTGTTTGTCGTCATCGCGGCCAAGGTGATCGTGCTGCTGCTGTAATACCGGACGCATGCGTTGGTTTGCGGAAACGGGAGTTTTTGGCTCCCGTTTCCATTTTTTTAAAAAGCTTGCGGAAAACATGACGCGTTTTCTTGATTCGGTGGGAATTATCTGGTATAATAATCCGATTTCATTTTTGGCCGCGTTTGGATGAGTTGTTTGAAATGCGATAGCATATTTCGAGAAGAAAGCGGTGTAGACATGAAAACACATTTCAAGAACTTGCTTCTGCATCTGACGCCGCTCTTTCATTGTATTCTTCTCGTGGCGGTTGCTCTTTTCTTCGTTATTGCTCCAACAGCTTTGGTTCTGTTCAATGCGGATGTGCTGGGCTACTTCTGGATTCCGATCCTTCTGAGTTACTGTACTCTGTTGGTCGTTGTGACATGGCAGCTATACAGGCGGTTCGAACTGCTGGAGGAGCGTCCCCATTTCACGGAGGAAGAATTCTATGCGCGTTATCCCCATTTGAAACGGATGGAGGAGCGCAAAAAAAGAAGGCTTGCCCTTTGGTCTGCCCTTGTCTCCAAACTAAAATAAATCTCTTGGAAAACAGAGGATAGAATATTGTACTTAAAAGCGCTTGAGATTCAGGGCTTTAAGTCCTTTCCGGACAAGACCCGTCTCACATTTGAAAAAGATATCACGGCAATCGTTGGGCCGAACGGCTCGGGAAAATCGAATATTGCCGACGCGATCCTCTGGGTGATGGGGGAGCAGCGCAGCAAGGCGCTGCGCGGCGCCAAGATGGAGGACGTCATTTTCGGCGGTACGGAAAAACGCAGCGCCCTGGGCTTTGCGCAGGTCTCGCTGATCATCGACAACTCCGCGCGAATCTTTGATTCAGACAGCACGGAGCTGATGCTGACCCGGCGATACTACCGCAGCGGCGAAAGCGAGTACTACATCAACCGGGAATCCGTGCGTCTCAAGGATATCAACAGCTTGCTGATGGACACCGGCCTCGGACGGGACGGTTATTCCATCATCGGTCAGGGCCGTATTGCGGAGATCGTTTCCACAAAGGCCACCGACCGTCGTGAGGTCTTTGAAGAGGCGGCGGGGATATCCCGTTACCGCTACCGGAAGGAAGAAGCCGAGCGGAAACTGGAAAAAACGGAAGAAAACCTCCTGCGGATCCGGGACAAGATCGAAGAGCTGGAAATGCAGGTCGGGCCTTTGAAATCCCAGGCTGAAACAGCCAAGCGTTATCTGGTTCTGCGGGACGAGCTGCGCATCATGGAGGTCTCCGCGTGGATGTGCACCCTGGACAGACTCCACGCCCAGGCGGAGAACATCAGCCGGGAATACGAGCAGTCCAGGGCCGCCTTGAGCCGCGCCAAGGAAGAATTGGAGGTGCTGTACGCTTCCTCCGGCAATTTGACTGAGCGGATGCATCGCAAGGATGTGGAGAGCGAACAGGCCAGGGATCGACTGTCTCGGGCGGAGGGTATCATTTCCTCCTGTGAGTCCAATATTGCCGTTTTGAAAGCCAATGTCAAAAGCGGCATGGAAGCACGCGAGCGTATGCTGCGGGATGTGGAGGAGCAGGAAAGCCGTTCTGCGGAGGTACGCCAGCGGATCCGGGAGGGCGAGACCCGTCTGCGTGAGATCGAGGCGGAACTCAAAGGCTTGACGGAGCAGATCCGGCAAAACGCCAACGTTTTGGAGGGCTTCCGCATCAAGCTCCGCAGCAGGGAAGAGTCCGTCGCGCAGTTGAACGAGCGGGCAAACGCCCTGGCTGTGGACGTGCGAAGCGCTGACGGCAGGATCCGGATGCTCTCGGAGATGCAAAAAGAGTACGAGGGCTACTCCCGGGCGGTCAAGACTGTAATGCGAGAGAGCGAGCGGGGGAATCTCCGCGGCGTGCACGGCCCGATCGGAAATCTGATCCGCTCGGACGAGGAATGTGCCCTGGCGATCGAGACGGCCCTGGGAGCTGCGGCCCAAAATATTGTGATCGACAGTCAAAATGACGGCAGCCTCGCCATTGAAATGCTGAAGCGCGGCGACGCAGGGAGAGCGACCTTTCTTCCGCTCGACACGATCCGCGGGTCTGTGATGCAGGACGCGCCTGTACGGGATCCCGGGTTTGTGGGGATTGCCTCCGAGCTGGTACGTTTTGATCCGCGATACGAGCAGATCGTCTGGAATCTGCTTGGGCGCACCGTCGTGGCGGAGTCGCTGAGCGACGCCGTCCGGATGTCCAAAAGCAAGGACAACCGTCTTCGGATCGTGACTCTGGATGGGCAGATGATCCATGCCGGCGGCTCGATGACCGGCGGCAGCAGCGCAAAAAACAGCGGGATCCTCTCCCGCGCAAATGAGCTGGAAAAGCTCAAGCGACAGCGGAAAAAGCTGGCGGACAACGAGAAGAACTGCGCGGACGAGCTGGAACGAGCCCGCTCCGAGCTTTCGACCCTGCGCTATCAGCTCGATCTGGCACAGGAGGATCAGGGCGAGCTTCGCAGCAGACAGTCCTCTCTGGAGACCGAGCAGCGTGCGGTTGAGGCTTCCAATCGACAGTTTTCGCTGTTGCTGGACGGTCTGTCCGGAGACCGTGAGACGCGTCGCAGCGCTCTGGAGGCCGCACAGCGTCAGATCGATGGTTTCCAGGATCGGCAGCGAGAGCTGGAAAAGCAACTGGAGTCCCTGCGCGGCGACGCGGATGTGATCCGCGGCGAAATCGCGGCGATCGGCAAAGACAAGCTGGATCTGGAGGGTAAACGAACCCGCACGGAGAAGGAGGCGCAGAGCCGCAACGCGGAGATCCTGGATCTGGAGCGTCAGTCCGCCCGGATCGAACAAAAAAAGCTCTCTGCCGATATGGAAGATAAGCAGATTTTGGATAAGCTTTGGGAAAACTATGAGTTGAGTCACAGCGCCGCAGAAGCGCTGCGTCAGCCGGTGGAGAATCTCTCCAAGGCCAATAAGGCGATCGGAGAAATGCGCCGGCAGATATCCGCGTTGGGCTCGCCCAATCTGGGCGCCATCGCGGAATACGAGCGGGTCAGCACACGATACAGCTTCCTGACCGGGCAGCGGGACGATGTGGAGAAGGCGAAGCGGGAGCTGCAGGATATCATCCATCAGATCACGGGTGAGATGAAGGAGCTCTTTGTTACCCATTTCCGCGAGATCGACACCTGCTTCCGTCAGACCTTCCTGGAGCTGTTTGGCGGCGGCAAGGCCGCCCTGGTTCTGGAGGATGAAAACAATGTGCTGGAATGCGGGATCGAAATCCAGGTACAGCCGCCCGGAAAGGCCCTTTCCAATATCAGTCTTCTTTCCGGCGGTGAGATGGCTTTTGTCGCCATCGCGCTGTATTTTGCGATCCTGAAGGTTCGGCCGACGCCGTTTTGCGTGATGGACGAGATCGAAGCAGCCTTGGATGAGGCGAATGTGGCCCGCTTTGCGGAATATCTGCGCAGGATGTCCGATAAGACGCAGTTTCTTGTCATCACCCACCGGCGCGGAACCATGGAGGAGGCCGATATGCTTTACGGCGTGACCATGCAGGAAAAGGGCGTGTCGACCGTGGTGGAGTTGGATCTGGACAGCGCGAAAAAGACGGTGGAGGATTAAAAATGGGATTATTTGATAAATTGTTCTCGGGCCTGACAAAGACCCGCAAAAATATGGTGGAATTGGAGGCGCTGTTTCAGGATTACGCCCCCGATAACGAACAGTTCTATGAAGATCTGGAAGAGCTGCTTGTGATGGCTGATGTGGGCGCTTCTACGGCGCAGCAGGTGGATTACCTGATGCACAAGGCCACCTGGGTCGAACGCTACCGGAAGGGCAGCGAAGCCAGAGACGGTCTGATCCGCGTGCTTACGAAGCTTTTAAATGCGGGGGACACGACTCTGAAGCTGGATACCAAGCCCTCTGTGATCCTGATGGTGGGCGTCAACGGCGTGGGGAAGACCACGACCATCGGCAAGCTTGCCCATCAGCTCAAGGAGCAGGGGAAAAGCGTTCTCCTTGTTGCCGGCGACACTTTCCGCGCCGCGGCGGCGGAGCAGCTTGGAATCTGGGCGGAACGCTCCGGGGCTGACTTCGTTCGCCACGAGGAGGGCAGCGACCCCGGCGCGGTGGTGTATGACGGGATTTGCGCGGCAAAGGCCCGGGGCGCCGATGTGATCATCATCGACACCGCCGGCCGTCTGCACAACAAGCAGAACCTGATGAACGAGCTGGCCAAGATCAGCCGGATCATCAACCGGGAGCTGCCGGAGGCGGATGTGGAGACCTTGATGGTTCTGGACGCCACCACCGGGCAGAACGGCCTCATTCAGGCCAAGCAGTTTTTGGAGACCTCCGGCCTGACCGGCATTGTGCTGACCAAGCTGGACGGCACGGCCAAGGGCGGCATCGTCTTTGCGATTGCCAATGAGCTGAAGCTCCCGGTAAAGTTTGTGGGCGTGGGCGAGGGGATCGACGATCTGATTCCCTTCGATCCTCAGAATTTTGTGACGGCGCTTTTTAAGCAGTAAGGAGAGTCAATGGCAATATCCAGTAAACAGAGAGCGCAGCTCCGTGGTCTGGCCATGTCGGCGGAGACCATCGTCCAGGTCGGAAAGGGCGGCATCACCGAGAACGTGATCGCCTCGGTAGACGCGGCGCTGAAGGCCAGAGAGCTGGTCAAGGGCCGTGTTCTGGAGACCTGTGAATTCAGTCCCCGCGAGGTGCTGGATGCGCTCTGCGAGGCCTGTGAGGCAGAGCCCGTGCAGGTCATCGGCACTAAGTTTGTGCTCTTTAAGCGGAACCACGCCGATCCGAAGATCGAGCTGGTCAAGAATAGGAAAAAGTGAGGATCCTGATTTACGGCGGGGGCTTTAATCCGCCTCATCTGGGCCATCGGGCCGCGCTGATGACGGCGCAGAAAGCCCTGAAGCCCGATCGTACACTCGTCATTCCCGACGGGATGCCGCCGCATAAGCTCCTTCCCGACTTGACGCCGGATAAGGACATGCGACTGCTGCTCTGTATGCTGAACTTTGCTTTTTTTCCGGATACGGAAATCAGCAAGATCGCCATTTATCGAGACGGCCCCTGCTACATGTTCGATACGCTCCGGCTCTTGCGTTCGGACTATCCGGAAGACGAGCTGATCCTCCTCCTTGGCGGCGATATGCTGCTGACCGTCGATCAGTGGTTTCGGTCTGATGAGCTGCTGCAGCAGTGCAGTTTGGCCGCCCTCTGCCGTAAAGCGGAGGAAGGGAGCGCCCTGCGGGAGAAGGCCGCGGAACTGGAGCGGCGCGGCGTACGCGTATCGCTGCTGGAACACGAGCCAGTGGCTGTGAGCTCCTCAAAAATCCGTTCGCTGCTTCCAAATCGGCAGGGGAGAGGATTCCTTCTGGACGCGGTCTATGGGGAGATCATTCGCCATCGTCTTTACGGCGCCAAGCCTGAGCTTTCCTGGCTGCGGGAGCAGGTCTACGCCATGCTCAAGCCCAAGCGGATCCCCCATGTGGCCGGCTGCGAGCAGACCGCACGCTGCCTGGCGGAGCGCTGGGGCCTGGATCCTGAGCTCGCGGCGGAGGCCGGGATCCTGCACGATATGACCAAGTACTGGCCGGACGCGGAGCAGCTCGCCTACTGCGATCGGATGGGGATCGAGCTGGATAAGGCGGAGCGGCAGAACCCGCTGCTCTACCACGCCCGCACCGGCGCTGTGGCCGCGAGGGAGCTGTTTGGCGCCCCGCCTGAAGTCTGTGAGGCCATCCGCTGGCATACCACCGGCAGGGCAGGGATGAGCGATCTGCAAAAGATCCTGTATCTGGCGGACAAGATTGAACCGAATCGGGATTACCCAGGGGTAAAGCGCGTTCGCAGTCTGGCGAAAACAGACCTTGACGCCGCGATGGCGGAATCGCTGCGTATGACCGTGGAGGATATCCGCGAAAGAAATTTGAATGTATACATAGACACGCTGGAGGCTTATGCATACTACGCGTCCAGCGCTGCAGAGAGTAAGGAGGATTATTCATGTTAACGCCCGCTGAAATCGCCGCAATCGCCGCGAAAGCTCTGAACGACAAGAAAGCCCGGGACGTCAAAGTGTTGAAGACTGCGGAGCATACGGTGCTTGCTGATTACTTCGTGATCTGCAACGGCACCTCGTCCACGCATATCAAGGCGCTGGTGGACGAGGTGGACAAGCAGCTCTCCCGCTCCGGGGAACCCCCTATCCGCAGAGAGGGCCTGCGTTCGGATATCTGGGTCTTGATGGACTTCGGCTGCGTGATCGTCCATGTTTTTACCGACGAGGCCCGCAAGTTTTATGATCTGGAGCGCCTTTGGAGCGATTCCGAGCAGGTGGATCCCGCGACCCTGCCGCTCCCCGAGCTGCCCGAAGTAGAAGAATAAAAGAGGTCTGTACGATGAAATACGATTTTGCGGCCATTGAGAAAAAATGGCAGGATCGCTGGGAAGAAAGCAAACCCTACGCCGCCGTCACCGGCAGCGAAAAGCCCAAGTTCTACGCGCTCATCGAGTTCCCGTACCCCAGCGCCGCGGGTCTGCATGTTGGCCATCCCCGTCCCTTTACCGCCCTGGATATCGTCGCCCGCAAAAAGCGCATGGAGGGCTACAATGTTCTGTTTCCCATCGGCTATGACGCCTTTGGCCTGCCGACGGAGAATTTTGCCATCAAAAACCATATCCATCCCGCCATCGTCACCCGCCAGAACATCCACAACTTCACCCGGCAGCTCAAGATGCTGGGCTATGGCTTTGACTGGGATCGTGCGGTGGATACCACCGACCCCAAGTACTATAAATGGACCCAGTGGATCTTCCTGCAGATGTTCAAGAAGGGACTGGCCTATAAGACCACCATGCCCGTGAACTGGTGCACAAGCTGCAAGTGCGTGCTGGCCAACGAGGAAGTGGTGGAGGGCGTGTGCGAGCGCTGCGGCAGCGAGGTGGTGCGCAAGGAGAAGAGCCAGTGGATGCTGGCCATCACCAAGTACGCCCAGCGTCTGGTGGATGATATCGACGATCTGGACTTCATCGAACGGGTCAAGATCCAGCAGAAAAACTGGATCGGCCGCTCCACCGGCGCGGAGGTCACCTTCAAAACCACCGCCGGGGACGATGTGGTGGTCTATACCACACGCCCCGACACCCTGTTCGGCGCCACCTACATGGTGCTCTCTCCCGAGCATCCCTATGTGAAAAAGTGGCGGGATAAGCTCTGCAACTGGGACGCTGTCGCCGCCTATGTGGACGAGGCCGCCCATAAGTCCGACTTTGAGCGGGCGGAGCTGAATAAGGAGAAGACCGGCGTCCGCCTGGAGGGCGTGCGCGCCGTCAACCCGGTAAACGGCAAGGAGATCCCCATCTTCATTTCCGACTACGTCCTGGTGACCTACGGCACCGGCGCCATCATGGCCGTGCCCGGGCACGACGACCGCGACTGGGAGTTTGCCAGGAAGTTCGGCTGCGAGATCATTGAGGTGGTCAAGGGCGGCAACATCGAGGAGGCGGCCTTCACCCTGAAGGACGACACCGGCATCATGGTCAACTCCGGCTTCCTGGACGGCATGACCGTGCGCCAGGCCATCCCCGCCATGAAGAAATGGCTGGAGGAGCAGGGCATCGGCGTGGAGAAGGTGAACTTCAAGCTGCGCGACTGGGTCTTCTCCCGTCAGCGTTACTGGGGCGAGCCCATCCCCCTGGTGAACTGCCCCAAGTGCGGCTGGGTTCCCGTGCCGGAGGAGCAGCTTCCCGTTCTGCTGCCTCAGGTGGAGTCTTATGAACCCACCGACGACGGCGAATCGCCGCTTTCCAAAATGACGGACTGGGTCAACACATCCTGCCCCTGCTGCGGCGGTCCCGCCAAGCGGGAGACGGACACCATGCCTCAGTGGGCCGGCTCAAGCTGGTATTTCCTGCGCTACATGGATCCCCACAATGACAAGGAGCTGGTATCCAAAGAAGCTGAGGAATACTGGGGCCCGGTGGACTGGTACAACGGCGGCATGGAGCATACCACGCTGCATTTGCTCTACAGCCGCTTCTGGCACAAGTTCCTGTACGATATCGGCGTGGTGCATACCCCTGAGCCCTATGCCAAGCGTACCTCCCACGGCATGATCCTGGGCCGCAACCCCCACTATGTGGGATATGCGGAATCGGAGGAAGAAAAGCAGGCTCTCATCGCCAAATACGGCAATCTGGCCCAGCGCCCCTCGGTCAAGATGTCCAAGTCCCTGGGCAATGTGGTAAATCCGGATGATGTGGTGAAGGCCTACGGCGCGGATACCATGCGCGTCTACATCATGTTCATCGGCGACTTTGAGAAGACCGCCACCTGGTCGGACGACGCGGTGAAGGGCTCCAAGCGCTTCCTGGATCGCTGCTGGAACCTGATGGATCTGGCGAAGGACGATCTGTCCGTGACGCCGAAGAACGAGAGTACCGTTCATAAGACCATCAAGAAGGAGGGGGAGGATATTGAGAATCTGAAGCTTAATACCGCCATCGCCGCACTGATGACCATGGTCAACGAGTTCTATACAAACGGCGTCACCAAGGGTGATCTGGAATACTTGATCCTGCTGCTCAGTCCCTTTGCGCCCCATATTGCAGAGGAGATGTGGGAGCTGCTTGGCTTCGCCGAAAAGTACGGCAAGATGGCCATGCAGATGCCCTGGCCGAAGTATGAGGAGGCCAAGACCCGTGACGCGGTGAAGGAGATGGCAGTTCAGGTCAACGGCAAGCTCCGTGCCACGATTATGGTTCCTGCGGATGCGGAGAATGAGACGGTGATCGCCGCCGCCTGTGCCGAGGATAAAATTCAGCGTCAGATGCAGGGGATGCAGCTCGTCAAGACCATTGTGGTCAAGAATAAGCTGGTCAATCTGATCCTGAAGCCCGTCAAGTAAAGAAAGTTTTGCTTCCAAATAAGTATTTCTTGACAAAACGGGTGAAAACCTTTATAATGCCACTGTTACAAAGCCAATTGCAAGTTGGCCCTTGAAGCGCCGCAAGGCGTATCGGAGGGAGGGAAATACATGTCTGAAATCTACGTCAAGGAGAACGAGTCTCTGGACAACGCTCTGAAGCGGTTTAAGCGCAGCTGCGCCAAGTCCGGCGTCCTGGCGGATCTGAGAAAGAAAGAATATTATCAGAGCCCCAGCGTGAAGCGCCGCAAGAAATCCGAGGCCGCGCGCAAGAACAAAAATAAGCGCTTCTATTGATTTCTGCCACAAAAAGCCAGCACCGAATCGGTGCTGGCTTTTTGGCGTATATGGGATCTTTTCGGATGTTAAGGATCGCGCCGGAGCTGAAACCGTGTCAGGATTTGTTCGGCGGGATCGTCGGAAGGATGAAAAACCGTCACGTAACCCTGGAGAGCGCTTGCTTTCGCGTGGAGTGTACGGGAACGCCCGTCGATATAGATATCGCATTTTTCCCGGCCGTTTTTGGCCTCCTGCACCAGATTCGCCGCCGCGCTGTTGCCGTCGAAGGCCAGCAGCACGGAGGGGCGGCGCTTGAAGATTTCATAGGCAAAGCTCTTGTACAGGCCCAGCACGGTGGGCTCGATGGAAATGCGCACGGATACGCCGCTTTGTTCGATGCGCTCCCGCTCTTTTTCGGTGATCATGCTGGGGACGATGGCAAAAATCTCGAAGCGTCCCGCGTTCTGTTCCAGCAAGTAGCGCTCATAACCGGAGAGGGAACTGCCTACCACAAAGAAGAGTTTTTCAGGATCAGCCTCATCCAGGAGCTTATCCAGGATCTGCCGTCCCTGCACGCGCAGACGGGTGATATGGCGGTCGTTATTGAAGCTCCCGCCTGCAAGAACGATGGGGAGTTTTCCCTCCGGCAGCTCCCGGATCTGACGGGAAAGAACGGTCTGTGCATCCAGCTTCTCGCTGTTGAGCCAGAGCACCTCGCTGGCCTTCTCCGTCTCCTCGATCCGGGATGCGAGGAAATTTGACACATCCCGACCGGCGAGCTCCTGCGCAAAGCGCTCCGATTTTTCTCGGAAAAGACGTCGGCTTCCGCTGTCGATCCGCTGATCGTGCTTCCGCATGAGGCAGAGCTCCTCAAAGCTCAGATCCAGCAGCTTTTCCAGGGCCAGCTCTTCCTCAATGGGGTCGGTGCCGTATAAGGCGCAGCCGTCCGTCCCCTGGACGCAGAAGACGCCGGCACGCAGAAAGGTTTTCAGCGGATGCAGGCTCGGGTCGCTGAGATTGTTCAGACGCACGTTGGAGGTAATCTGGAATTCCAGCACGACTTCGTTTTCGATCAAGTCCTGTATGAGCCTTTGGCCCTTGGGACTGCGCAGATCCGCGGCGTAAAGCCCGTGGCCGATGCGGACGTGGGGCATTTTTTGACCCGGCGCGAGGGATTCCCGTACAAGTCTCACGCTGTTTGCAACATTGTCCCGCAGGCTGTCATTCTCCCCGGCGTGAATACGGATGACAAAGCCGGGGTCGGCCGCGGCGATGCGCACCAGCTCCCGGATCACCGGGCGCAACTCCAGAATGTCGTTGATCTCCTCGCCCAGGATGTCGCTGCCTGCCACGTAGGGATCCGCCGCCACGGCGCGCAGCACCTGCAGGTTTTCGGCCAGGTAGTCGTTGGGGGTAACGGCGTCCTTGATGATGGTCAGCGGGACCCTGCGGATGCCGGCCAGGAAGCGGATCAGCACGCCGGTCTCCCGGGTAATGGCGGGCATGACGGCGTGAACCTGCCGCAGCAGCTCCACCGCCTCCTTTTTCTTCACCAGGGAGGTGTCGGAGATCTCCACATAGTCGATGCCGCAGCGGGCGTAGGAGCGGGCGATCCACAGGAGCTTGTCTTGGAAGAGGCTGTTGTCCCGGTAATCCGGATCCGCCCGGTCGGCCAGGATCCGGGCGCAGATACGCAGCACGTCCGGCTCCGGGATCTGCTCCAGCCTACGCAGGGACACCGGCTCCTCCGCGGGGATGCCCTTGGTAAAGACATAACGGTACAGATAGACCTTCTCCAGATTTGCGAAGACCGCCTGCCCGTCCTTGGGGATGGTGAGGGAGTTGCGGATCTGGACGATGTTCCAGGCGGCGTCCTCCAGATTGCCCAGGATCAGCTCGGCGAAGTTCAGGAAGGTGTTGTCGTCGATGCGGCGCTCCAGATACTTGCCCGTGAGGGCGGAGTCCCGGAAGCGCCAGGCGACCAGGGCCCGTTGGCTCTCCAGCCGGCTCCGCTGCTCAGCCGTGCAGCGCAGACCAAGCTTTTTGATGTAGTAGAGCGGATAGCGGATCTGGTGCATGATGCCCAGGGCGATCAGGATGTCCGGGGAGAGGTTGGCGTTCATGTGGGTATGCAGGTCGGTGCGGAACTTGGCCTCACTGCGGATATAGGTCTTCACGATGGTGCGCAGCTCGTCCAGACGGTAGTCCTTGGTCTGGCTCATTAGGGTCTTGGAGATGGCGGGGATGGAGGCCTTCAGCTCGATGTTCCCGTCGGGCCAGATGTTGGCCACCTTGGTGTTGCCCAGTCGGAAGATAAAGAGCTGCCGCGCCTGCCCGTCCACATAGCTGGGGACGCTGCCGCGGATGACCTTCAGGCCTTGCTCGTCCTCGCTGATGGGCAGGCGGCAGAGCTTGGCCAGGTTCGTGATCAGGTTCCCGCTGTGGTGGTTGGGCGTGCGCAGCACGTAGCGCAGCTCGTCCTCCTCCCGAAAGAGATCGACCACGATGTCCTTTTCCTTGTCCAGATAGAATTGTCCAAAGCTCGTCATGGTAGCTCCTCCCCGTCCGAACGGACCCATGAACCCATAAGAGGGATCGCCGTGTTTTCCTTGCGTTCAGCGCTTTCTTCCGAAATCCTCCGGTCTGTACGCGCCGTTGTCCGCTATGCTCTGCTCCCAGAAATATTGAATGTCATAGGCTTTGCCGGGATTTCGTTTTTTGAAGCTGCGATATTTGCCAAAGGCCAGGGCGGCGACAAGGACCCGATAAAGCTGCCGGATCAACAGCAGCATATCCGACAGCAGGAGCGAGCCGAGGAGGACCCATATCACCTTGTCCCAGCTCCCGCCGACAGGAGCGCCCTTGTCCAGCCACTTTTTCAGAAGAATAAGGAGCGCAGCCAGGATCATGGCCAGCAGAAGCAGCAGCGTATCCCGCAGCAGGGCTTTCCCGTAGGGATTCACGTAGCCGCGCTCTTCCACAGGCAGCGCTTCCAGCCGTTTTCGGGCTTCTTCCTTTTCCGCTCTGCGTCTTTCGAAGGGAGCTTTCAGAAATGCCTTGTAGCTTGACCGGAAGCTCTCTTTGGGCTCCTCCTGCTCCAGCCATTTTGCATATACCTGGCCCGAGCGAAAGAGAAACCAGACGAGTGCACAGAGCCCGGCCAAAAACAATACAGTCCATAAAGCGATCATATTCATGTTGAAGTCTCCCTTCCTCACGCGAACGAAAAGGGGAATAGGGCCCGCTTAGCGGATGTAGTCCTCGATCCGGCGGATCTCCTCCCGCAGCTCGCCGCCCCTCACTTCGCGGAAGTTGGCAAAAATGACGTCGGCGTCAAAGTCCTCCCGCTCGTCCGAATACTGGAGAGCGGAGAGTTCCTGAATGTCGGCGTATTTGCCCTTTTCACTCAGCGTGAAGGTGAGCTTGGAATCCTCCGTCATGCCGAACTCCTCCCAGGTGGAAGCACCGTAATTGCGCGCGATGATCATGTGGGGATAGCCTGATAACCGCAGGCCAGCAGCTCTCCCACGGGGGTATAGTAGCCGGAATAATAGGGGATATCCTCCAGCGTCACCCCATTGTCAAAGCGAATGTCCACGCTGTCGCCGAAGGCGAAGCCCAGGTTATTGAATTCCTCGATGCTCAGGTCGATGTAGATGTTGCCGAACTCCTCGTCGTAGACCACGCCGATCTCGCCGGTGGAGGTCTCGCTTTCCCTGCCGCATCCGAAAAGCAAACATGCGAGCAGGAGCAGCACGATGCGTGCGATCAGGAAGCTTTTTTTCATGTTCAAGCCGCTTTTCAATATAGATTATAAAAGCCTTCGGCTAAGCTGTCGGAAGCCGGTGCCGCCGGATCTTGTCCCATTCCCGGTTCTCGCACCAATACACCGTCCGCTCGCCCACGTCGAAGACCATGGAGACCACCGTGGGGCAGACGGTTTGGGACACCTGGCGCAGCACCTCGAAGCAGTCGTCCACGTCAAAGTCCTCCTTCGCCTCCCGCAGCAGCGCCTCCGCCCTGTGATAGCGATCCCAGCCCATCCAGGGATGGGTCTCGGCGTCCTGCTTGAAGGGGGAGAAATTCGTCAGGATCCGGCAGGCCGGCTTTTCGTAGTAGAGGCAGCCCTGGCCGGGGACGATGTGCAGCACGTTTCCCTCCCGGTCTGAGAGCGCGCCCATGAAGGTCAGGCCGGGCACGCTGCAGATCCGCTCCGTTTCCGCGATGGCGCGGATCTCCTGCAGGGTCTTCTTTTTGTTTACCACAAGACTTGTACACATGATGCGTTCCATTTTTTGATGCGTTTTCTTTTTCTATTCCTTACACAGCAGCGCCACGCTTTCCACATGGCAGGTGCGCGGGAACATGTCCACCGCCGTGACCTCCCGCAGCGCATAGCCCAGTTCCTCGAAGCGCAGGATGTCCCGGGCCAGGGTGGCCGGGTTGCAGGAGACGTAGACCACCCGCTCCGGCTCCATGGAGGCGACGGCGGCCACGGCCTCCTCGCTCATGCCCTTGCGCGGCGGATCCACCACCACGACCTTCGGCCTGAGCCCCCGGGCGGCCAGGGCCTTCGCGGCCTCGCCCGCGTCGCCGCAGAGGAACTCAGCGTTTTGGATTCCGTTTCTTGCCGCGTTCTCCGCTGCGTTTTCCACCGCCTCCGGCACGATCTCCGCGCCGACGACCCGTCCCGCGTCCCGCGCCATGCGCAGACTGATGGTGCCCGCGCCGCAGTATAGATCGAACACCAGGTCGTCCGGCCCGGCGGCGGCGTATGCGGCGGCCCTTTCGTACAGCCGCTCTGCCTGGGGCGCGTTGATCTGGAAAAAGGCCTGGGGCGCGATGCTGAATTCCAGCCCGCAGAGCTTGTCGTGCAGCAGGGGATCGCCCCACAGGGTGTAAAAATCCCCGGCGAGGACGGCGTTGCCCCTGCTCTTGTTCACGTTCAGTACGATGCCGGTGAGCTCCGGGCACTTCTCCCGCAGATAAGCGACCAGCGCCCGGGTTTTGTCCCCGAAGCCCCCCGCCGCGCAGATGCAGAGCACCGCGTCCTCCGTCTGCTGCGCCTGGCGGCAGAAAACGTGGCGCACCGTGCCCTTGCCGCTTTCCTCGTCGTAGGCGGGGATGCCCTCGGCCCGCAGAAAGTCCACCAGGGCCCCGGCGCAGCGGCAGCTCAGCTCCGATTGCAGCAGGCAGCGCTCGATGGGGATCAGCTCATGGCTTCTCTCCCGGTAAAAGCCGTAGGCTGGCCGCCCGTCCACCTTGGCCACCGCGAAGATGGCCTTGTTGCGGTAGGCCTCGGTCTCCCGGCTGCCCAGGATCTCCGACGCCTGCAGGCGCTGCTTTCCGATGTGCCGCAGCGCGGCGTTGACCCGATCCAGCTTGAAACGCAGCTCCTCGTCGTATTGCATGTGCCGCAAATCGCAGCCGCCGCACTTGCCGAAGTGGGGGCAGTCAGGGTCAACACGGGCAGGGGAGGGCGCAAGGAGCCGTAGCCCGCGTGCATAGACGGCGCCGGCGCTCACCTTTACGACCCGGATGTCCCACCATTCCCCCGGAAGGGCGCGGGGAACAAAAACCGCCCGTCCGTTCAGGCGACAAACGCCGTTGCCCTCGGAGGACCAGCCTTCGATGGCAGCAGTATATTCCATGTTTTTTCTGATTTCTTCCATATCTGTATCTTATCATACCCATATGCTTCTGACAATGTGAAAAAATACTTTTTGGAAATCATTATCTTTCATAAATCCGCGCGTAGGGAACATACTAGAGGCGACACTCTTGAGGAGGCGCATTCATGAAAAATCGTATCATCTGTATCCTTTTTGCCGTGCTGCTTTGCGCGGCGCTCTGTGCCTGCGGCGGCGGCCGTATGGACAACGATAATCGTACGGACGACATGGATATTCTGCCGGAAGGCAGTCCTATGGTCTCTCCGGATCCCGCAGACGGTTACGTGAACGACCACGACGGCATCATCGGTAACGGCGGAACAGACAGGGGTTCCGAAACCGGCGACGGCGGCATGACACCCGTAAGTCCTAGCCCCAGCGCTGAGAGCGGTTCCAGCCAGCCCATGCCTTCCGCTTCTCCCAGCAGTTCCCCAAAACCGTAAAAAAGGACGCGCCGCAGGCGATCTTGCCCTGCGGCACGTCCTTTTTCTTGCCTTTTTAGGCCCTTCGCTGTATGATACTGGTTGAGAGGAGGGAGAGACCTTGCTTCGGTGTTGGATTGGGAATATTTCGCTGCTTCCGACAGAGGCGGACAAGTTGCCGCTGTCGGAGTACCGTCTTTCCCGTTTGCGGCTGCTTCGGCCGACGGAAAAACGCAGACAGAGTATTGGCGCGGAACTGCTTTTGATTGAAGCACTGCGTGATTTATACGGCACGATCCAGCTTCCGCTTGAGATTGAATCCGAGCCTGGCGGAAAGCCTTCTCTCCGTGTGGGTTTCCCTTTTTTCAGTTTGTCCCACTCCGGTGCTTATGCCGCCTGCGCGATCTGTGACAGGCCGTTGGGCCTGGATCTGCAGGAGCGACGAAGCTGCAAAGAGGAGCTGCTGGGGCGCTTTTTCGCTCCGAGAGAGAGAGAATACATCGTAAGCGCCCGGGACCGGGACGCGGCCTTCACGGAGCTCTGGTGCCGGAAGGAGAGCTGGCTGAAAGCCGACGGCGCGGGCCTTTCCAGGCCTCTTGCGTCCTTTTCTGTATTGGATCCTGCGATTTCCCCGCGAATCTGGCACAGTAGAATAGGCGAGCTGTATCTCGCTGTCTGCGCGGTGGAGGGAGACCCGAAGCCGGACTTCGTCAGGCAGATTGAATTGCCCTGATCACAACAGGCCGACCTCGTGCATGGTTTTGCGCAGCGCTCCAAGATGCTCCTCGGAAATGCGCGTCAGAGGCAGGCGCAGTTGTCCGCTGTCCTGCTCCAGAAGCTGCATAGCGGCCTTGACTGGCATGGGGTTGGTCTCGATAAAGAGCGCGGAAAAGAGCGCGGCGTACCTGCAGTAAAGCTCTGTCGCTCCGGCGAAATCATTGCCGAGACAGAGCGCGCAGAGCTTGCTGACCACGCCGGGGACGATGTTGCTGGCCACCGAGATCACGCCCTGGGCGCCCAGGGCCATCATGGGCACGGTGTTGTCGTCGTTGCCGCTCCAGAGCTTCAGGGCGTTCCCGCAGAGGGCGCGGGTCCTGGCGATGAGGCTGAAATCTCCGGAGGCCTCCTTTACGCCGTTCACGTTGGGCAGCTCCGCAAGCGCCCGGTAGGTCTCGGCGGCGATGCCGATCCCCGTGCGGCTGGGGACGTTATAGAGGATCATAGGCAGCTCCACCCGCTGGGCTACATAGGAAAAATGCTCGATCAGGCCCCGTTGGGAGCTCTTGTTGTAGTAGGGCGTGACCATCAGGATCGCGTCGGCGCCGACTGCGGCGGCGTTTTCCGCTTTTTTCAGGGTTGCCGCGGTGTTGTTGCCGCCCACGCCCACGATCACCTTCATCCTGCCTCTGCAGGCGTTGACGGTACGGCGCACCAGCTCGTTATGTTCGTCCTGGCTGAGCGTGGCGTTCTCGCCGGTGGTGCCGCAGACCAGGATGGCGGCGGTGTCGCCCTCGTACTGTGCCTCCAGGTTCCGCTCCAGGCGGGCGTAATCGACGCCCTTGTCACAGAAGGGCGTGATAATGGCGGTGCAGGAGCCTTGAAAGACAGGGTTCTTGTTCATAGATGCCTCCTTGGATTCAAATTCTGCACAGTTTATGAGCGCTGCGGCGGGGATATGTCTTCGACGTTGAAAAAACGGGAGGATTCTGCTATAATCCCTTTGCTTATACTATTCGAATGAAGCAATACAGGAGCTGGAAGCATGAAACGAACGGATTTTTCCTTTGATCTGCCGGAGGAGCTGATTGCCCAGACCCCGCTGCAGCGGCGGGACGGGTCAAGGCTGCTCCATCTGGATAAACGCAGCGGCGCGGTGGAGCACGCCCATTTTTATGACCTGCCCCGCTATCTGCGCCCGGGGGACTGCCTGGTTCTGAACGATTCCCGGGTACTGCCCGCCCGACTGATCGGCAGCCGCGCCAGCGGCGGCAGCGTGGAGCTGGTGCTGCTGCGGGATCTGGGCGAGGGAAAGTGGGAGTGTCTCAGCCGCCCCGGCCGCAAGACCCGCCCGGGCACGGAGCTGAGCTTTGGCGAAGGGGAGCTGACCGCCACCGTACTGGAGGTGACTGAGGGGGGAAACCGCATCGTGCAGTTTGCCTATGAAGGGATCTTCCTGGAGGTGCTGGAGCGCCTGGGCAAGATGCCGCTGCCGCCCTACATCAAGGAGGAATTGCAGGACGCGGAGCGCTATCAGACCGTCTACTCCCGGGAGCTGGGCAGCGCCGCCGCGCCCACCGCGGGGCTGCACTTCACCAAGGAGCTGCTGGCGCAGATCGAGGCCATGGGCGTGAAGGTGGCCTATGTGACGCTGCACGTGGGCCTGGGAACCTTCCGCCCGGTGAAGGAGGAGGAGATCGAGGATCACCCCATGCACGCGGAGTTCTGCATTGTGCCGGAGCGAACGGCACGCCTCGTCACCGAGACCAAGCGGGCCGGCGGGCGGATCGTCTCCGTGGGCACCACCTCCTGCCGCACCCTGGAAAGCTTTGCCAAGGAAGACGGAACTCTGGAGTCCTGCTCCGGCTGGACGGACATCTTCATTTATCCCGGCTACCGCTTCAAGTGCGTAGACGCGCTGGTGACCAACTTCCACCTGCCGGAGAGCACGCTGATCATGCTGGTCTCCGCCCTGGCCGGCCGGGAAAACATCCTGAACGCCTATAGGATCGCCGTAGAGGAGCGTTACAGGTTCTTTTCCTTCGGCGACGCGATGCTGATCGAGTGAGGAGCGACGATGTTCAATTTACTGAAAACAGAGGGCCGTGCGCGGCGCGGCTCCTTCGAGACGCCCCACGGCACGGTGCAGACGCCCGTGTTCATGAACGTGGGCACCCAGGGGGCCATCAAGGGCGCCCTCTCCGCCCGGGATCTGAAGGAGATCGGCTGTCAGATCGAGCTTTCCAATACCTATCATCTGCACGTCCGCCCGGGCGATACGCTCATCAAGGAGCTGGGTGGCCTGCACAAATTCATGACCTGGGACGGCCCCATCCTCACCGACAGCGGCGGCTTCCAGATCTTCTCCCTGGCCTCCCTGCGGAAGATCAAGGAGGAGGGCGTCAAGTTCAACTCCCACGTGGACGGGCGGCACATCTTTATGGGCCCGGAGGAGAGCATGCGCATCCAGGCCAATCTGGGCTCGGACATCGCCATGGCCTTTGACGAGTGCATCAAGATCCCCTCGCCCCGGGACTATGTGGAAAAATCCTGCGCCCGCACCGTGCGCTGGCTTCAGCGCTGCAAGGACGCCCTGGCGGTCTATAACGCCGAGGACGACGCGGTGAACCCCGGTCAGATGCTTTTCGGCATCAACCAGGGTGCGGTCTTCCACGACATCCGCATCGAGCACATGAAGCGCATCGCGGAGCTGGATCTGCCGGGCTATGCCATCGGCGGTCTGGCGGTAGGGGAGACCCACCGGGAGATGTACGACACCATCGAGGCGGTGGAGGAGCACATGCCCAAAGACAAGCCCCGCTATCTGATGGGCGTGGGCACGCCGGGGAACATCATCGAATCCGTGGCCCGGGGCGTTGACTTCTTCGACTGCGTCATGCCCGCCCGCAACGGCCGGCACGGACACCTCTTCACCTGGGGCGGCATCCTCAACATCAAGAACGAGAAGTACGCCAGGGACAAGCGGCCCATCGACCCCGCCTGCGGCTGCCCGGTGTGCCGCCGATACTCCCGCGCCTACCTGCGCCATCTCTTCAAGGCGGAGGAGATGCTGGCAATGCGCCTAGCCGTGGGGCATAACCTGTATTTCTATAATCATCTGACGCAGCAGATCCGGGACGCGCTGGATGAGGGGCGCTTCGACGCCTTCCGTCGGGATTATGCAGAAATTTTGGATAAAAGGATTTAAGCTTCTTGCAATTATGCCGTAAGCCATGTATAATGTCTACATCTTGATTTCGGAGGTTAGTTCCCAAATGATTATTCTTCAAGGCAATACGTTTGATCCCACTTTTTTGATTATGATCCTGGCGATGTTCGCCATCATGTATTTCCTCATGATCCGCCCGGAGAGCAAGCGGAAAAAGAAAGCAGAGGAGATGCGCAATAATCTGAGCCAGGGCGATGAGATCACTACCATCGGCGGCATGACCGGCAAAATCGTTCAGGTTACCGAGGATACCGTCACCTTTGAGACCGGTGAGGATCGCGTTCGCATTCAGGTCAAGAAGTGGGCCATCCAGACCACGGCCAAGATCGAGGCGGAAGAAGCCGCAAAGTATAAGAAAAAGCAGTAAGCTTGCACGCATGATACACCCCCACAGGGAATAGGATGAAACGATCTTTCCTGTGGGGGTGTTTTTATGTCCGGTTCCAGGTTTTCTGCCGGCAGTCTTCGTCTGCTGCTGCGCGCGCTGGCCGCATGGTGCCTATGCGCGCTTCTGCTTCTTCCGATCCTCTCATTTTATTTGGCCAGGAGCGGGACGAGCTCCCGCGTCATCGGCTATCTGAGCTCCGCCGTCAGCTTTGTGTGCGCCGCGGCGGCCGGGTATGCCGGTGCGGAGGTCAAGAACGGAAGAGCGCTGCTTCAGGGGCTCTTGATCGGCGTCTTTCTCCTGATTCTTCTGTTGAGCGTCGGATTTCTTGTTTCCGGAAAGGGACAGGACAGCTCCGGCGTGTTGAGCGTCGTCTGTTTTACCTTGAGCGGCTGCGTCGTGGGCAGCGTACGGAAAAACCTCCGTGGAAGAAAGGCGAGAAAAGTCGTATCGCGTCGACGCGGAAAAGGGACTGCGCGGTTTCCATAATTTTTGGCAAAAAAAAGTTTTTTCCGCCTGCAGACCACAAGATATTGAGATTATTCCAGAAAATAGCGGGTTTTTCACACCATAGATTGTATCAAATGGTTACAAAAGTTGACATAAAAATAAAAAAATATGTAAAAAGGACTTGATAAGTTTGCAATTTTGTAATATATTGTTATCGCAACGTCGTTATGTCAATCAATTTGATGGGCGGCAGTCTCTGCAAAATCGGAAATGCCCATGAAGAACGGCTTTGTAACGGGAGTCAAGGCCGGGCGCGGCTCGGATCGACTCCTGATCTTCTGTTATTTTATTGCCGGGGCTGCTGGACTCTATTTTTGCCCCATCCCTCTGCCGGATTTCCCGGAACCGCGTGTCTTTTTATGCGGGCTGCTGATCGGGATTATGCTGTTGTCCACGTCCTTCTTCGGAGGCTTTGCGTTTCCTCTGATTGCAGGCGCCCTTGGCGCATTTGCGGAGAGGATGACGCTGGAAAGCTGTTTTGCCGAACCGAAGCCGGTTTTTCCTTCGCTGCGGGCGGCTTTGTGCGGCATGATCCTGCTTCCGGTATTCTTCTTCGCGCTGCAGTTCGGCCTCGGGTTATCCGCGGGCATACAGGCTTCGCTGCGGGGAGGGAGTCCTTCGGTACGTCTGGATTATCGGAAAAGCTGGGGCGCGCTTGCAGTGGTTTCCTTGCTCGGCTTTGCGGCGATCTTTTATTTCTTCTAAAAAATGATGAAAGGAGGAGAGGATTTTGCAGAATCAGGAGTGTCTTGCGCTCTTTGAAAGCTATTTGCGGGATGAGAAAAAGGCTTCTGCCAATACGCTCAGTTCCTATTTACGCGATATCCGTCAGTTTGGCGCATACCTGGATCTGCATACGGAATGCGGCATAGTTGACGCCGGGGAAGAGGAAGTCTCCGAATATGTCAACTGGCTGAAGAGCAACGGCAAATCCGTGGCTACGGTCTCCCGCTGCATCGCCTCGCTGAAAAATCTCTACTCCTTCCTTTGTCTTCGTCAGTATTTGGAAGAGAATCCGGCGGCCCGCCTGGTCACCGACAAGGGGACGCAGAAGCTTCCGCAGATCCTGACCAGCAAGGAGGTCGAGCTCCTGCTGGAGCAGCCTGAATGTGTGGACGCCAAGGGCTACCGGGATCGGGCCATGCTGGAACTTCTGTACGCCACGGGCATGCGCGTGACGGAGCTGATCGACCTGAATGTGGACGATGTGAACCTGGGCGCCGGCGTGATCCGCTGCGAAAGCAGGGGAAAGGAGCGCTACATACCCATGTATCCCGCCGCGATCAAGGCGCTCAGCGAGTATATGGATTTGGTTCGGCCGCAGATGCTGGCCCTTCCCGATGAGCAATCGCTGTTTGTCAACGTCAGCGGAGAGCGTATGTCCCGTCAAGGCTTTTGGAAGATCATCAAGTACTACCAGAAGAAGGCGAAGATCGAAAAGGACATCACCCCCCACACGCTGCGGCATTCCTTTGCGGCCCATCTGCTGGAAAACGGCGCGGACATCCACGCCATCCAGGAGATGCTGGGACATGCGGACATCTCCTCCACCCAGGTCTATTCCCATCTGGTGAAGAAGCAGCTCAAGGACGTATACAACAAGGCCCATCCGCGGGCGTAAATCATCCGATAACGCAAAAAACGGACGCAGAAGCGTCCGTTTTTTTGATATGAGTTGACCTGTAAGCCGGGTTCTGTCGAGAACGACCATCTATCTAGGCCAAGGGTTGCCCCTTGGCTCAAGCCACCTCCTGGGGACGGCCGGGCCGGCCTGTTTGTCCCCGTACCACGGTGTTGCTCCGGATAGAGTTTACAGCACCGACACGTCTCCGTGCGGCGGGTGAGCTCTTACCTCGCCTTTCCACCATCACCGCGCAAAAGCGCGGCAGTCTATTTCTGTTGCACTTGTCCGAGGGTCACCCCTGGCGGGCGTTACCCGTTATCCTTGCCCTGTGGAGCCCGGACTTTCCTCATGTACGGGCTTTCGCCCTGTACCCGCGGTCGTTCAGCCAACTCACGTGCTGTATTCTACCTACTCAAAGATGGAAAGTCAATAATATTTCTTGTAAAGACGGGGAAAAAGCTATATAATATTTAAGTTAGAAAATGAAAAGTGAGGCGATGTGCTTTGACTTTGGAAGAATATGTGGAGAGCCTGAAGGGCAAACGGATCGCGGTACTGGGCATCGGCATCAGCAATACGCCGCTGATCGAGCTGCTGTGCAATGCCGGATGCGACGTGACCGCCTGCGACAAGCGGAGCAGGGAGCAGATGGGGGCGGAGGCGGAGCGCCTGCTTGCCCTGGGGGCGAAGCTCAAGCTGGGGGAGGATTATCTGGAGGATCTGAATCAGGATCTGATCTTCCGCACCCCCGGACTGATGCCCTTTGATCCGCACCTGGAGGCGGCCCGGCAGCGGGGCGGCGTCGTCACCTCGGAGATGGAGGTTTTCCTGCGCCTGTGCCCCTGCAAGGTGCTCGCCGTTACCGGCAGCGACGGCAAAACAACCACAACCACCATCATTTCGGAGCTTCTGAAGGCGGAGGGCTATCGCGTGCATCTGGGCGGCAACATCGGCCACCCGCTGCTGTGCGAGATGCCGACGATCCGCCCGGAGGACTACGTGGTGCTGGAGCTCAGCTCCTTCCAGCTGCACAGCATGGTCTGCCGCCCGGACGTGGCGGTGATCACGAATCTGACGCCTAATCACCTGGATAAGCACAGGGATTTCCAGGATTACATCGACGCCAAGCGGGCGATCTATGAGAACCAGGGGCCGGAGGGCCGCCTGATTTTGAACGCGGACGATCCCCATACCGCGTATTACCGCAGCAGCGCTCCCGGACAGGTGAGCCTGTTTTCCGACCGGCAGCGGGTGCGGCAGGGGACGGCCCTGCTGGATGGCGTGCTATGCTGGATGACGGAGGGGGAGGCGGAGCCCATCATCGAGGCGTCGGAGATCCGCATCCCCGGCGAGCACAATGTGCTGAACTACCTGGCGGCCTTCGAAGCTGTCCGCGGCCTTGTGCGTGCCGAGACCTGCCGGAAGGTGGCCCGGGAGTTTCCCGGCGTGGCCCATCGGCTCGAGCTGGTGCGGGAGCTGCGGGGCGTGCGCTACATCAACGATTCCATCGGCTCCAGCCCCACCCGTACCATCGCGGGCCTGCGCGCGCTGAAGACCAAGCCCATTATCATCTGTGGAGGCTATGATAAGCAGATCCCCTTTGACGCCCTAGGCGAGGAGCTGTGCCTGCGTGCCAAAGCCGTGGTGCTGACCGGCCACACCGCCGAAAAGATCCGCCAGGCGATCCTGGCCGCCCCGTCCTACGCCCAAAACAAGGTGCCCATGGTGCTGGCCGGGGACTTCAAAAAGGCAGTGCTGACTGCCTCCGCCCTGGCAAACGAGGGGGACATCGTGCTGCTTTCCCCCGCCTGCGCCTCCTTCGACCACTTCAAGAACTTCGAGGAGCGGGGCAATACCTTCTGCAAGATCGTTAGGGAGTTAATATAAGATGAAGATTTCGGAGATCCGCCCCCAGGTTTGGGAGATGGCAAGGCGCGCGGAGGAGCGCTGCCGACCGCGTTTTGCGGAGATCGACCGGGTGGCGGAACAGAACACCCTCCGGGTGATGGAGGCCTTTCAGGACAATCGGGTCTCGGATGCCTGCTTTGCCGGTACCACCGGCTACGGCTACGACGATCTGGGGCGGGACACCCTAGATAAGATCTACGCCCAGCTCTTCGGCACGGAGGCGGCGCTGGTGCGCATCGGCTTCGTCAACGGCACCCACGCCCTGGTGGCGGCCATGTTTTCCCTGGCCATGCCCGGAGAGAAGGTGCTGGCCGTGACGGGGACGCCCTATGACACCCTGCGCAGCGCCATCGGCATCAGCGGAGACGGATTCGGCTCCCTGAAGTTCTACGGCGTCGACTACGGGCAGGTGGAGCTGGCCCCCAACGGCGAGCCGGACTATGCGGCCATCTCCCGCGCTGCCGCTGACGCGAAGGTGACGGGGATCATGATCCAGCGCTCCCGGGGCTACGGCGAGCGCAGAGCGCTGACGGTGCAGGAGATCGGCAGGATCTGCGATGCCGTCCGCGCGGTGAATCCCGCGGCGCATATCATGGTGGACAACTGCTACGGCGAATTTACCGACACCGTCGAGCCCACCCATGTGGGGGCGGACATCGTGGCCGGCTCCCTGATCAAGAACCCCGGGGGCGGCCTGGCCCCCACCGGCGGCTACATTGCGGGGAAGCGTGAGCTGGTGGAGCGCGCCGCCGTCCGGCTGACCACGCCGGGCATCGGAGGGGAGTGCGGCTCCACCCTAGGCAACAACCGCCTGCTGTTCCAGGGCCTGTTCCTGGCGCCCCACGTGGTGGCCCAGGCGCTGAAAACGTCTGTTTTCTGCGCGGCCATGATGGAGCTTTTGGGGATCGAGAGCTCTCCATCCGTTGACGAGAAGCGCTCGGATATTATTCAGATGATCAGATTGGGCACGCCCGAGCGGATGAAGCGCTTTTGTCTGGGTATTCAGGCCGGCGCGCCGGTGGACTCCTACGTCACGCCGGAGCCCTGGCCCATGCCCGGCTACGACTGCCCGGTGATCATGGCGGCGGGGGCTTTTATCCAGGGATCCTCCATCGAGCTCTCAGCGGACGGCCCCATGCGCGAGCCTTATATCGTCTACATGCAGGGCGGCCTGACCTATGCGTCCGGCAAGCTGGGCATCATGATGGCTGTCAGCGCTATGCTGGAGGATGGAGCGATTACTATCCGGGAATCCTGACTGCATAGAATACATGGGGGGGTGACTCCATGTATCACAGACCATTTTTCCGCCGCAGATCGCGTCCTGCGGCCAGGGAGAGAAGCGGCAAAAGGAAGGGCGGAGCGGTCGCCTTGTTGCTGCTGGCGGCGCTTCTGATGTTTCTCGCCTCCGCGCTTCTGTATCTGAAAAAGCTGTCCAGCCAAATCGCCCTGTCCGATGCCTGCGATATCATGACCGCGGAGGTCAACGCGGCCGTCACGCAGCTTATGCAGGAGGGCGACTACGATGTGGAGTGGTTTGTACAGTTTGAAAAGAATGATGCGGGTGAGGTCACCGCTGTCAGCAGCAATATGAGCCATATCAACGCCCTTTCGGCCGCGCTTTTGGATCGTGTGATCGGAAGAACGGACAATCGCAGTCTCACGGTTTCGATTCCCGCGGGTAATCTGAGCGGACTAAGCCTGCTGATGGGCCGCGGCCCTGGCGTACCGGTGGAGATCCTGGTACTGACCTCCTCGCATGTAGAGTTTCAAAACAAGATCGTGACGGCGGGAATCAATCAGACCAAGCACCAAATCAGCTTGATCGTGATCGTCGATGTGGATGTGCTGATCCCCTGGGGAACGGAGAGCGGTCAGGTGCGTACGGAGCTGTTGATCGCCGACACCCTGGTGGTGGGAAAGGTTCCGGATACCTATCTACAATACGAACAAAACGAAGGGTGAGTTTTGATGGACGTTCAAAAAGAGCTTATTCAGCTTCGCCGCGAAATCGAATACCATAACAAGCTCTACTACGTGCTGGACGCGCCGGTGATTTCGGACTATGACTACGACATGCTGATGAACCGGCTGAAGGCCCTGGAGGCCGAGCATCCGGAACTCGTGACCCCGGACTCGCCAACCCAGCGGGTGGGCGGCCAGGCCCTGAGCCAGTTTGAGCCGGTGCGCCATCAGGTGCCGCTGGAGAGCCTGACAGACGTGTTCTCCTATGAGGAGCTTTTTGCCTTCGGCGACCGGATGGACAGTCTGCTGCCGGACGACCATGACTATGTGGTGGAGCCCAAGATCGACGGGCTTTCCATGTCTTTGGAGTACGAGAACGGCGTCTTCGTCCGGGGCGCTACCCGGGGCGACGGGGTCACCGGCGAGAACGTGACGGAGAATCTGCGCACGGTGCGCTCCCTTCCGCTGCGCATCGAGAACGCGCCGGAGCGGCTCATCGTCCGGGGCGAGGTGTATATGGCCAAGGCCGTCTTTGAGGAGCTGAACGCCCAACGGGAAATACGGGGCGAGCCCTTGCTGGCAAATCCCCGCAACGCGGCTGCAGGCTCCATGCGCCAGCTGGACCCCAAGGTGGCGGCCTCCCGCAAGCTGGATATCATCTGCTTCAACATGCAGTTCAGCTCCAGCAGCGGCTACAGCACCCACGCCCAGACTCTGGACGCCATGCGGGACATGGGTTTTCCCGTGGTGAGCTACAGTCATTTCGACAACATCCGGGACTGCGTCAAGCAGATCGAGTGGCTGGGCGAGCACCGGGGCGAGCTGCCCTTCGACATGGACGGCGCTGTCATCAAGATCAACTCCCTTGCCCAGCGGACGGCTCTGGGGAGCACCGCCAAAGCCCCCAGATGGGCCGTAGCCTTCAAGTACCCGCCGGAGAAGAAGGAGAGCCGGGTGCTGGATATCGTGGTGCAGGTGGGCCGTACGGGCGTCCTGACGCCCAAGGTTATTGTGGAGCCCGTCCGTCTGGCGGGCACCACCGTCTCCGCCGCCACGCTGCACAACCAGGACAACATCGACCGGCTGGATCTGCGCATCGGAGACACGGTGCTGCTGCAGAAGGCGGGGGAGATCATCCCTGAGGTACTGTCCGTCAACAAGCTGAAACGCCCGGAAGGGACAGTTCCCTTTGTGCTGCCGGCCTTCTGTCCCGAGTGCGGCTCTCCTGTGGTGCGGGATGAAGACGGCGCGGCCCTGCGCTGCACCAGTCCCGAGTGTCCTGCCCAACGGCTGAGGAACATCGCCCACTTTGCCTCCCGGGAGGCCATGGACATCGAAGGCCTGGGCATCTCTGTCTGCGAGAGCCTCATCAACGCCGGGCTCGTGAAGGACGCGGCGGATCTCTATGTTCTGGAGCCCCAGTCCGTTGCCGAGCTGGAACGCATGGGCAAGAAGTCCGCCGAGAACCTGATCGCCGCCATCGACGAGAGCAAAGGAGCCGGCCTTGCCCGGCTGCTCTGCGCCTTTGGCATCCGCCAGGTGGGGCAGAAGGCCGCCAAGGTCCTGGCGAGCTACTACGCCGATCTGGACGCGCTGATGGCCGCCTCGGCGGAGGAGCTGACCCTGGTGCCGGACATCGGCGGCATTACCGCCGGCTTCATCGTGTCCTGGTTCTCGAATCCTCAGTCCCGGGATCTGATCGAGCGGCTAAGGCTTGCCGGAGTGGACTTCAGCAGCCACGAGGAGAAGAAGGACGACCGCTTTGCCGGCAAAACCTTTGTTCTCACCGGCGCCCTCAGCCGCTTTACCCGAGACGAGGCCAGCGCCATCATCGAGAGCTTCGGCGGCAAATCCGCGGGCTCCGTGTCCAAAAAAACAAGCTTTGTTGTTGCCGGGGAGAACGCCGGCAGCAAGCTCACCAAGGCTCAGAGCATTGGGATCCCCATCCTCAGCGAAGAGGAATTTGCGGAGATGCTTCGTTAACAGAAAGGCCGCCCCTCGAAAGGGAGGCGGCCTTTCTGTTGTCTGATTACAGCAATATGCACAAATATCGGAGCTAAAAAGATACAAATTATACAAAAGTTTGTGTAAGATTAGGCTTGTCTTTCGAGCACGAAAGTATTATAATCACCACGCATTGAGACAGAGAGGAAAGGAGGAGTCATCATGAGTCTTCATTCGTTTAGCTTCCTGAGAGTGGAGAGCCTGTTCATGGAAAAGTTCAGCAAGCAGAACAAATCGCAGAACTACGGCTTCTATTTCAACACCATTTCTTTTTGAGTTTTGAAAGATCCATCATCTTTCGAGGATCCCCCAACGCGCGGCGCAGACAGCGGCCGGTGCATGGGAGGTCTTTTTTCTATATTAACAAAAACGCACCCCCGATCCCGAGAGGGAAGGGGGTGCGTTTACATGTTTGATTCGGAAACCGGGAACTCAGATCTTCATGGCCACGTCCCAGGCACGCCAGATGGCGGTGCGCAGGTTGCCGATGGTGACGCAGTCGCCCACGCGGTGGATGTGCGGGCCCTTGCCGCCCACGGGAGTGGGAACAAAGCCGATGCCGTTGACGATGTCGTCGTACTCCATCTCGGTGACCTTGCCGTCCTTGCCGCGGATGACCACGGTCTTGTCCTTGATCTCGGTGATGGTGGACTCCAGGAAGGTGGGAACCTTCTTGTAGAGCATCATATCACGCAGGAAGGAGGCGTTGGCGAGACACACGTTCTGGGCCGGGACCAGGTCCTTGGCGTACTCGACGATGATGGGGTGCTTGCCCTGGAGGATCATCTCGTAGGCGGCCTCGCAGGAGGACTGGCCGCCGCCGAAGAACACGACCTTGTCGCCCACGGGCTTCTTCTCGCGAAGCAGCTGGGTGAAGGTGATGCACTTCTCGAAGCCCTTAACGGCGGGCATGGTTCTGGGAACGGCGCCGGTGGCGACGACGATCTCGTCATAGCCGCGCAGAGTACCCAGATCGGTGACCTCGGTGTTGAAGCGGATGTCGATCTCCTGGGCCTTCATCTCGCGCTCATACCACTTCAGGAGCTGCTTGTCGTTCTCCTTGAAGCTCATGGCGGAGGCGGTGAGGAACAGACCGCCGATCTTGTCGGTCTTCTCGAAGATCACAGGCTTATGGCCGCGCTTTTTCAGCACGAGAGCGGTCTCGCAGCCGCCGATGCCTGCGCCGATGATGGCGACCTTCTTGGGATTCTTGGTGGGAACGATCTTGTAGCGGTTGTGCTGCATCGTGGGCGGATGCAGGGCGCAGCGGCCCAGGTGCAGGGAGTCGGGCAGAGCCTGGATGTTGGCGGTGCCTTTGAACTTGGCAAAGTTGAAGCAGCCGTTGTGGCAGCGGATGCAGGGCTTGATCTCCTCGTGACGGCCCTCACGGATCTTCGTGATCCAGTCGGGATCGCAGAGGTTCTGACGGGCGATGGCGATAGCGTCCAGACGTCCAGCGGCGATTTCCTCGGCAGCCTTGACCGGATCCATACGACCGGCGCAGGCCACAGGTGCGTTGGTAAACTGGCGAATATGCTCCACATCGGCCAGGTTGCAGTTATCCGGCATATACTGTGGCGGATGAGCCCAGTACCAGGCGTCGTAGGTGCCGTTGTCGCAGTTGAAGAAGTCGTAGCCGGCTTCCTCCAGGTACTTGATGGCCTTTTCGGACTCGGCCATATCGCGGCCGAACTCCACGAACTCCTCGCCGGGCATGGCGCCGTGGAACCAGCTCTTGGTCTTGGAGACGACGGAGTAGCGCAGGGAGACGGGGAAGTCCGCGCCGGCCTGCTTCTTGATGCTCTGCACGATCTCCACGGGGAAGCGGAAACGGTTCTCGAAGGAGCCGCCGTACTGGTCGGTACGATTGTTCCAGTTGGCAATGGTGAACTGGTCCAGCAGGTAGCCTTCGTGCACGGCATGGATCTCAACACCGTCGACACCGGCGTCACGCAGCTTCTTGGCGGTCTTGCCGAAGGCGTCGACCATGGTGTGGATCTCGTCCACGGTCATGGGACGGGAGAGCATATCCTCCTGCCAACGGTTGGGAGTAGCGGAGGCGGAGGCGCAGCTGAAGCTCACGTCCACAAAGGGGCTGGCCAGCTTGCCCAGGAGAGGTTTCTTGTTCAGCATGACCATCCAGGAGGTGACGGCCATGGAGCGTCCAAAGCCGGCGGCCAACTGAATAAAGAGCTTGGCGCCGGTCTTGTGGAAGGTGGGCATCCACTCGGCCAGTTCCTTGAACATACGGTCATTCTGCCACAGCCAGCGGCAGCCCATGGTGTCGCGGACGCACTGCATGCCGGGGAGGATCAGACCAACGCCGTCCTGCGCACGCTGGAGGAGGAAGTTTGCCGCTTCCTTGTCGAAATGGCAGGGCTCAAGCCAGCCGAACAGGGAGGTACCGCCCATAGAACACTGCACAATGCGGTTCTTGATTTCCACATTGCCGATCTTGAACGGGGTAAATAAAGGCTTGTATTTTTCGTCCATCATTTTTCCTTCTTTCATGTAATAAATTGTAGTTCGGCCTTACTTGAAGAAGCTCTTCACGTAGTTGTACGGCCAGACGATCAGATCGCCAAGGAGACGGAAAACGTCCCTGACTTTGAAGTACAGGTCGTCATCAAAGAGAAACGGAAACTTTTTCTCGAAGAATGCCTTGACCTTTTGCAACATGTCTTTTTTCCCTCCCGTTTAAAATAATGATCCAGCCTGGCGAGAAACCCGGCCAGGCTCTTCTCACCATAGGAATACGAATACATTATACTTGAAAGCAACCCCTTTCGTCAAGCATACAGTTTTTCTTTTTTGTACAAGAACACAGGTAAAAGCACAAAAAAATCAAAATATTCCAGGCATAATATACAAAAATTCGGGGCCGCTTTTGTGCAGCTTTTTGCCAAAAAAGTGACAAGAAAAGCGGGAAATAAAGGACATAGCGTTTGCTCGAAAAGCGGCAAGAGCAGTGCTGTGAACAAGCTCTCCGTAACGCAGCGCATGCTGATTCTCCATGGAGGGATCCGGACAATCCTGATTGATTTGCAGGTAGAAGGCATAGATGAACCGGGTCTGGGCTGCGCAGAGCTCCCAGCCAGTATACAGCTTACACGGGTTCTTTCGTCAGCCCGACGCAAAGATAGATCTGGCCGTACTGCGTCGTCATGCCGGGAGAGGGGAGGCGAATGGCGGGCGCAGGCTGGATTGGCTCTTTCGCATTCGGCAGCTTCTCCTCCTGCGCACAGGCGGATAGGATCAGACGCAGAAGTACGGCGAAAAGCAAAAGAGCTTCTATTTATCGCCAATTCTCAGTCTCTCACGTATTCCAGAATATCGCCGGGTTGACAGCAAAGCTCCCGGCAGATGGCGTCCAGAGTGGAGAAGCGGATCGCCCGAACCTTTCCGGTCTTCAGGTTGGAGAGGTTTACATTGGAGATCCCGACCCTCTCCGAGAGCATATTCAGAGAGATCTTGCGGTCTGCCATCACGCGATCCAAACGAAGAATGATTGCCATGACGTCACCTGCTCAAAGAGTCTCGTCCAGCTCACGCTGCATGCGGAAGCCGGCTCTCAGGATACCGCCCAGGATGCAGAACAGCAGTCCATGGAGCAGATATGTCCCGTCCCAAAGCGGTCTGCCGTTGATCACCAGAATGCCCAGGCTCCCTTCCTTGTAGCGGTAGTCCGGCAGACGGGGAAGAACGAGGGAATACAAAAAATAAAGAACAGCAATGGCGTAGATCCCTCGAACCAGGGTTCCGCTGAAGGGACGTCGGCTTTTGCTCATGAGGAGCAGAATAAGAAAAGCGGTCAGGTAAACGAGCACAGGCAAAATTGCCTGAAGACAGTCCGCGGCCCCCAACGACTCCCAAGCGCCGTGCAGTGTTTCCCAGAAGCAGGAAGCGAGGCCGCACACCCCGACGATACCGGACAGGAAAAGCGAAAGAGCATACAAAGGCTTTCCGACAACTTCACGAAAGCTGCGCTCCGTTTGACGGGCCGTGCTTACAACAAAATCATTCTCCGGGTTCATATTAACCTCCCACATAAAAGATTTAATGTTTATCGATAATTATACTATTTCATCTCCAAGTCTTTGTCAAGAGGAAAAGATAGAAAACGCCTCCCAAGGAGCTAAATACTCCTTGGGAGGTGTGGGTTTTCGGAGACGTTTATTTCTTGAAGCTGTCCTTCAGGGCGACGGCCCGGTTAAAGACCAGGTGTCCGGGAGCGGCGTCCCGATTGTCCAGGCAGAAATAGCCCTGACGCATGAACTGGAAGCCCTCGGCGCTCTTGCCGTGCTCCGGCATGGGGATCTCGGACAGGCACTTCTCCACCTTGCAGCCGGTGAGCACCTGGAGACTGTCGGGATTCAAGCAGTCCAGGAAATTCTTGTCCGGCCCGTCGGGCTCGGGATCGGCAAAGAGGTAGTCGTAGAGGCGCACCTCCGCGTCGGCACAGTTGTCGGCGTCCACCCAGTGGATCGTGGCGCCCTTGACCTTGCGCCCGTCGGCGGGATCGCCGCCGCGGCTGTCGGGATCGTACTCACAGAGGATCTCGGTGACCTTGCCGTTCTCGTCCTTCACGCAGCCGGTGCAGGTGACCAGATACGCGCCCTTGAGACGAACCTCGAAGCCGGGGTGCATGCGCTTGTACTTGGGCGCGGGGACCTCCATGAAGTCCTCCTCCTCGATCCAGAGGTGGCGGGAGAAGGAGACCTGCCGCGTGCCGTCCTCGGGCTTCATGGGGTTGTTCTCCACGGTCAGCAGCTCGCTCTGCCCCTCGGGGTAGTTGGTGACGGTGAGCTTCACCGGGCGCAGCACCGCCATGACCCGGCGGGCGTTCTCGTTCAGATCATCCCGCAGGCAGCTCTCCAGAAGGGCCCAGTCCACGGTGGAGTCCACCTTGGAAACGCCGATGCGCTCGCAGAAATTACGGATGGCGCGGGAGGTGTAGCCTCTCCGGCGCAGGCCGCAGAGGGTGGGCATCCGGGGATCGTCCCAACCGGAAACGCGGCCGTCTTCCACCAGCTTTCTCAGCTTGCGCTTGGACATGACCGTGTAGTTGATGCCCAGGCGGGCAAACTCGATCTGCCGGGGCTTGTGGCCGGGAATGGAGACGTTGTTGACCACCCAGTCGTAGAGCGGGCGGTGATCCTCATACTCCAGGGAGCAGAGGGAATGGGTGATGCCCTCCAGCGCGTCCTGGATGGGGTGGGCGAAGTCGTACATGGGGAAGATGCACCACTTGGTGCCCTGGCGGTGATGCTCAATGTAACGGATGCGGTAGAGCACTGGGTCGCGCATGTTGAAATTGCCGCTGGCCAGGTCGATCTTGGCCCTGAGGGTGTAGCGGCCCTCTTCAAATTCGCCCGCGCGCATGCGCTGGAACAGGTCCAGGCTCTCCTTCATAGGCCGGTCGCGCCAGGGGCTGACAGCGGGGCGTGTGGTGTCGCCGCGATATTCCTTGAACTGCTCCGGGCTCAGCTCGCAGACGTAGGCCAGGCCCTTCTGAATGAGCTCGATGGCGTACTCGTAGGTCTTTTCAAAATAGTCCGAGCCGTAGAACAGCCGGTCGCCCCAGTCGAAGCCCAGCCAGTGGATGTCCTCCTGGATGGCGTTGACGTACTCCGTGTCCTCCTTGGCGGGGTTGGTGTCGTCAAAGCGCAGGTTGCAGATGCCGCCGAAGTGCTCCGCGGTGCTGAAATCGATGGTCAGGGCCTTGCAGTGGCCGATGTGCAGATAGCCGTTGGGCTCGGGCGGGAAGCGGGTGTGAACCTGCATGCCGTAGCAGGAGCCGCCCTCGGAGATATCCTCCTGTACAAAGGCTTCAATAAAATTTCTGGCGTTTTCTTCCATGACGAACCTCTCTATCCATAAAAATACGCGGACATTATAAACGATCTTCCGGCGAATTACAACCGAAAATCCTGCATAAGAGCCGGATCGCAGCCTGAATGAAGGCGACTTTTGTCATTTTTGCAGGCCGCATGCGGCAAGCAGCCGTACCCGAAGGGCGCAGTAGCGTTTGCTGGGGCGGTAATTGTCTACCATCCGATACGCGATGCTCTCGTCACCCACCAGGATCAGGAGCTCCTTCGCCCGGGTCACCGCCGTGTACAACACGTCGCGGGTCATCAGCATGGGCGCGCTGCTGCCCAGGCATAGGATCACGGCGCGGTATTCGCTGCCCTGGGCCTTATGTACCGTCATGGCCCAGGCGTGCTCCAGCTCCAGCAGGGACTCAAAGCCGTACCTGGCGATCCGACCGTCAAAGTCCACGCTCAAGTTCTCCGCGTTCGGGTCGATCTCCAGGATCTGTCCGATGTCCCCGTTGTAGATCCCGAGTCCCGCGGCGGTATTGTCGGCGCTGCGCCATAGCAGATCATAGTTGTTTTTGATCTGCATGACACGGTCGCCCTCACGGAAAACCACGTCGCCGAAGCTCTTTTCCCGCTTTTCCTTCGCGGACGGATTGAGGGCCTCCTGCAGGCGTCTGTTGAGCGCGGCGGTACCCAGCTCGCCCTTGCGGGTAGGGGAGAGCACCTGGATCTCCGCGCAGGGGATGTGCATCTTATTGGGCAGTCTGGTCTGGCAAAGTTCCACGATGGTGTCCACGGTGCTCCCGGCCTGAAGTCGGCGGAGACGGAAGAAGTCCCCGGCATTTTCCGATAGATCCGGATGCTCCCCATGGTTGATCATATGGGCGTTGCGGATGATGCGGCTGCCCTCGTTCTGCCGGAAGATCTCCGTCAAACGCACCGTCGGAATCACACCGCTGCGGATGACGGCGGAAAAAACGTTGCCGGGGCCGACGGAAGGAAGCTGATCCGCGTCGCCCACGAGGATCAGACGGGCGTCCGGAGGAAGCGCCTGCAGCAGCGCGTCCATAAGCAGGATGTCCACCATGGAGCACTCGTCCAGGATGACAGCGTCGCAGTCCAGAGGCTCCGCCTCACTCTTGGTAAAAAGGACATGCTCGCCGCTCTCGTCGAACTTGGCCCCCAGCAGGCGATGGACGGTGGAGGCCTCCTGTCCGGTAAGCTCCGTCATCCGCTTGGCCGCTCTGCCGGTAGGCGCGGTGAGGAGAGTTTTGATCCCAAGCTTATCATAAAGCGCCAGGATCGCGCGGATCGACGTGGTTTTCCCAGTCCCAGGGCCGCCGGTGATGACCAGGAGCTGATGCTCCTGCGCCAGCGCCAGGATCTGCCGCTGCCGCTCCGCGTAACGGATGCCCTGCTGTTTTTCCATCCGGGTGATCAACGCGTCCAGATCGGCGCGTTCCCCAAATGTCCGGCGGCACATCCGGGACAGGCGCAGCGCCGTGTCGCACTCCGCCTCATACAGCTCCGGCAGATAGCAGGCGCGACAGCCGGCGATCTCCTCGTACCGGAGCTGCTCGGACGAGATCAACGTTTCGATCTGCGCGTCCACCTGATCCGGATCGATCCGGATCAGCTCGGCGGTCACCGCCGCGAGTTTTTCACGAGGGATAAAGCAATGGCCGTTGTTCAGATTATGACGCAGCTCAAAGAGGACGGCGGCCTGGATGCGGCTGGCATTCTGCTCGTCCAGTCCCAGCTCCAGAGCCAGGCGATCCGCCTCGTAAAAGCTGCCGCCGATGTGTGGCAGCGCGAGCAGATAGGGGTTTTCCCGCAGCAGCGTCAGCGCCTCGTCCCCGTAAAACTTGTATACGCGCATGGCAAGAACCGGGCGGAGCTCGTAGGAGCAGACAAACTCCATCAGCCTGCGCACGCCGGTCTGCTGGCGGAAGCTCTTGGAGATCTGCCTGGCCTTACTGAGACTGACGCCCTTGATCTCTGCCAGACGATCCGCGTCCTGTTCCAGGATATTCAGACTCTCTCTGCCGAATTTCTGTACGATCAGAGAGGCGGTGGCGGGCCCGATACCCCGCACGGTGCCGGAAGCCAGATACTGATAAATGGCGGCCTCGTCCATAGGCATCTGACGCTGGGCAAACTCCGCCTTGAACTGACGGCCATGGACATTGTGGTTCATCCAGCTCCCGCTGAGAAACATGGTCTCTCCCGGGCTTGCGTAGGGGATGGTGCCGACGACGGTGAAGGTCTCGTCGTTTTCGTCCCGCAGACGGAGCACCGTATAGCCGTTTTCCTCGTTGCGATATATGATGGAATCGACAGAGCCGTTCAGCTCGTCCAGTTCACGTTCCTGCGCCATCTTTTATACTCCTTCCCCCAGCAGGGGCTTGAGATATTGGCCGGTATAGCTCTGCTCACAGCGGGCGCATTCCTCCGGCGTGCCGGCGAAAACCAGGGTGCCGCCCGCGTCGCCGCCCTCCGGGCCAAGATCGATGATATGATCCGCGACCTTGATCACGTCCAGGTTGTGCTCGATCACCACAACAGTATTCCCGGCATCGGTGAGTCGGTTCAGGATGTCGATGAGTCTGTGGACATCCGCCACATGAAGGCCGGTGGTGGGCTCGTCCAGCACATAGACCGTGCTGCCGGTGCTGCGCTTGGAGAGCTCCGTTGCCAGCTTGACCCGCTGCGCCTCACCTCCGGAGAGGGTCGTGCTGCTCTGACCAAGCTTGATGTAGCCCAGGCCCACGTCATAGAGCGTCTGGATCTTGTTAAGGATCCGCTGCTGGTTAGCGAAGAAGGAGCAGGCCTCCTCCACGGTCATATCCAGCACATCCGCGATGTTCTTCCCCTTGTATTTCACCTCAAGGGTCTCCCGGTTATAGCGTTTTCCGCCGCAGACGTCGCAGGGGACATACACGTCCGGGAGAAAATGCATCTCGATTTTGAGCAGGCCGTCGCCGGAGCAGGCCTCGCAGCGCCCACCTTTCACGTTAAAGGAAAAGCGGCCTTGGCCGTAGCCCCGCAGCCGCGCGTCCTGGGTGGAGGCAAAAAGATCCCGGATATCGTTGAAAACGCCCGTATAAGTGGCCGGGTTGGAGCGGGGCGTGCGTCCGATGGGGCTTTGATCCAGGGCGATGACCTTGTCCACCGCATCCAGGCCGTCGATCCCCTCGCATTTTCCGGGGCGGAGCTTGCTGCGGTTTTTCTCAACAGACAGGGTCTTGTACAAAATCTCGTTGATAAGGGAGGATTTCCCGCTTCCGGAGACGCCGGTCACGCAGATCAGCTTGCCCAGGGGGATCTCCACGTCGATATTTTTCAGATTGTTCTCCTGCGCGCCGCGGATCAGGAGGGTTTTTCCGTTTCCCTTGCGGCGGGACTGCGGTACGGGGATATGCTTTTTGCCGCTGAGATACTGGCCCGTGATCGATTCCGGACAGGCACATAGATCCTCGATGCTGCCGGCGGCGACGACGCGCCCGCCGTTCATCCCGGCGCCGGGCCCGATGTCGATGATATAGTCGGCGGCGCGCATGGTCTCCTCGTCATGCTCCACCACGATCAGCGTATTGCCCAAATCTCGCAGGGTCTGCAGCGTTTTCAGGAGCTTAGCGTTGTCCCGCTGATGCAGTCCGATACTGGGCTCGTCCAAAATATACAGCACGCCCATCAGGCTGGAGCCGATCTGGGTCGCCAGACGGATCCGCTGGCTTTCGCCGCCGGAAAGGGTCGCCGCCGTGCGGGAAAGGGTCAGATAGCCCAGCCCCACGCTCTGCAGGAAGCCCAGACGGGCGCAGATCTCCTTCAGAATTTGGGAAGCGATCATCTGTTCTTTCTCATTCAGCTCCAAACGCCGCATAAAGTCCAGCGCCTTGTCCACGGACAGCTCGGTATATGCGGCGATATTCATTCCGCCGACTGTCACGGCCAATGCCGATTGCTTCAAGCGCTGACCCATGCACGCGGGACAGGGGATCTCGGACATGCATTCCTCGATCTCCGCACGCATGGCCGGGCTCTGTGTCTCCCGATAGCGGCGCTCCAAATTGGTAATGATGCCTTCAAACTCCCGGCGGATGACGCCGTAGCCCTCCGCCTTTTCATAGCGCAGCTCCAGCGTTTCTCCCTTTGTCCCGTACAGGATGGCGTCCAGCGCCTCGGCCGGGATATCCTTGATCGGGTCGGAGAGCTTGAAATGATACCGCTTCGCCAAGGCGTCGAAATACATTTTGGTAATGGAATCCATCCGCACATTGCCCCATCCGCTGGCGACGATCCCCCGATCCAGGATGCTGAGAGAGGGGTTGGGGATAATTAGCGCCGGGTCAATGAGCATCTGCATGCCCAGCCCCATGCACTTGGGGCACGCGCCGTGAGGGTTGTTGAAGGAAAACAGCCGGGGGGTCAGCTCCTCGATGGAGATCCCGCAAGCTTCACAGGCATAGTTTTGCGAAAAGGCGATCTGCCGATCTTCCTGTACCAAATCGATCAGCAGTAGCCCGCCGGCGAGACGCAGAGCCGTCTCCGCCGAATCGGTCAGCCTGCGGGAGATCTCCGGTTTCACCACGAGCCGATCCACCACGATCTCGATATCGTGCTTTTTGGTTTTCTCCAGCTTGATCTCCTCGGAGAGATCATAGGAGATTCCGTCCACACGGGCACGCACATAGCCGGAACGCTTCGCGTCCTCCAGGATCTTTATATGCTCGCCCTTCTTCCCGCGAACGACCGGCGCCAGGATCTGGATCCGACTTCCCTCCGGCAGCGCGAGAATCTGATCCACGATCTGATCGATGGTCTGCTGCCGGATCTCCCTGCCGCACTTGGGACAGTGGGGCACACCGACCCGTGCCCAGAGCAGACGCAGATAGTCATAGATCTCCGTGACGGTTCCCACGGTGGAGCGGGGATTCTTGCTGGTGGTCTTCTGATCGATGGCGATGGCAGGGGAGAGCCCGTCGATATAGTCCACATCCGGCTTGTCCATCTGCCCCAGGAACATGCGGGCATAGGAGCTGAGACTCTCCACATAACGCCGCTGCCCCTCTGCATAGAGCGTATCGAAGGCCAGGCTGGATTTGCCGCTGCCGGAAAGGCCCGTCAGCACGACGAGCTTGTCCCGCGGGATGCTCAAATCTATGTTTTTCAGATTGTTTTCTCTTGCGCCCTTGATAAAAATGCTGTCCTGCATGTATCTTCCCTCAATTATTCCCACAGGGCGAAGCTGCCGCAAGCCGCGGGGAATCCATCCCGAATTGTGAAACCTAACTATTCTATTATAAGCGTTTTCCCGCGATCTTTCAACAGAAAACGCAATGAAAAAAAGAAATGCACAGGAAAGTGCCCTTGTTTTTTCGTGGTATCTATGATAACATACTATAAAATGTAGTATTATTTAGCCGAATTACATGAAACAGGAGTGTTGGATCATGGACGACAGGATTCAAAACGTGGGCTGGCCCGGCTGGGAAACAGTCCAGCTGCTCAGTCAAAGCGAGTCTGAAACCGTTTATGAGATCAAGCGGGACGTGTTCGGATACACCGAGCGGGCGGAGCTGAAAATTATATCCATTCCACAATCCCAATATGAGCTCGATCAGATGCGCGCGGCGGGCTTTGACGACACTGCGCTTGCCTCCATTTTCAGGGCTCGGATGCAAGCCCTCGTCGGTGAATATTCCCGACTGCGTGAAATGAACGGAACAGCAAACATCGTCAGCGTGGACGACTATTTTGTAGTTCCGCATGAGGATGGCATCGGATGGAATATCACAGTAAAGGAAGAATTTTTGATTCCACTTCTGGCCGCTATGGAGGAGATACCCACCGAGGAAAAGGTCATGAAGCTTGCGCGCGACATATGCAGCGGCCTGGTCCAAATCAGAAAAAACAGGGTAGTCTACGGTCAATTCACGCCTCTGAACATCTTTTCCACAAAAAACGGCGACTATAAGCTGGGCGATTACGTTACGGCTCGTCCCCTGCATAACGGGCCCTTTGGAAACGATCTGTTTATCGCGCCGGAGGCCTTCCATACACAGAGCTTTGACGACGGGACCGATCTTTATTCTTTCGGTTTGACGCTGTACTGGCTGTTAAATGAGCAGAAACTGCCCTTTGCGTCCAAGTCCGCCGGTGCGGAGCTTTCTGCGCGGGATCGGCGCATCGCGGGGGAGGCGATTCCTGCTCCGCTGCACGGCAGTGAGGAACTGCAGAAAATCGTCCTGAAGTCCGTTGCTTTCAACCGGGAAGACCGCTATCAGAACGCAGAGGAGATGCTTCGCGACCTGATGAATCTCGGAAAGAACGAGGATGAGGATGCGGCCGCAGTTCCGCCCATGGCAGGTGTTGCCGCGGAAGAAGACTTCATTTTCCAAAATGCGGAGCCTTCAGCCAACCTGGTCGCCGCCGCCGGAGCTTTGCCCTTGACGACGCTGACGGCGGCTCCCCAGGCCCCCGTTCCCGTTCCGACGGAGGATCTATCCGTCGCGGATCTGCCCCCTGCGGAGGCCACGGGAGCTCCCGCCGAAAAACCCAAAAAGAAAAAGAAGGGGCTGATCGTTCTTTTGAGTCTGCTTGGCCTAGCAGCCGCCGCGGCGCTCTGCTGGTTCTTCCTGATCCCCAAGCCGGAATACGGCCCCTGGTCCGCCTGGAGCACAGAGCGTCCCGCGGACGAAAAGGGAAGAAAAGTGGAGCGCGCAATGGAGTTCCGCTACAAGAAACACACGCTGGTCTCCACCTCTGACATCAACAACGTAGTCGGCTCAGTCGATCATGAACAGATGGAACCACTTTATTGGGGGAACTGGGGGGAGTGGCAGGACAGCGCCGTCACGGCCACGGATCTGCGCCAGGTCGAGACAAAGCAGCAGTATCGGATTCGCAGCACAGAGACCATGAGTTCCGAGGAGGAGAATCTGGCCGGCTGGACGCTGTATAACAGTTCTTCGGAGACTGGCTGGGGCAACTGGCATGACTGGAGCACCACCGAGCCCTATCGTGCCGAAAACCGTGAAGTGGTGTCGAAGACCCAGTACAAGTGTCATACCAAGGTCTATAAAAACGGGAAAAACACCGGCACCCGCTACTATTACGGCGATTGGATGGACTCCATGGATTACGGCAAATCCGGATCCAAGCTATATTCCTGGACCAGCGGCAGCGACAACTATGTGGAAAAAGTGTACTACGATACCCGCACGGTCTATAACTACCGGGAAATGACGGATCATACGACCTACTACTATTATCGCTGGGGCGAATGGTCGGACTGGAGCGACAACGAGCCAGTCCCGGATCCCGGTTTCGCCGGACAAGGAGAATACGATTACTATGACACGGAGACGGAAAGCAGGACGCTTTATCGCTACCGCGACAAGGAGGACGGGCTGGTCTATTACTACTACGACTGGACAGACTGGAGCGATTGGGGACGGGATGAGATCCAGGCGGATCAAGACACCCAGGTGGAGAGCCGCACCGTCTACCGCTACCGTGATCGTGTCAATTGACCGACACATTCGAACATAATTGAAAGATCCCCGGTGTATCGTCAGGGAATGAAGCGATATGCCGGGGGTCGTTTTTTGTATTTCAAAACGGTGTTGGCACCGCGGAAAGAAAAACCGATTTGTTTTTTTCTCTTCTTGTCTTTTTAATTCGGACATGATATCTTTTGAGTAGATACAGTTCTAAGACGAATAACTAACGAAGACGGGAGAGAGAAATCATGGACGACATAATCCAGAATGTTGGCTGGCCTGGCTGGGAAACCGTCCAGATGATCAGTCAAAGCGAATCCGAGAGTGTTTATGAGATCAAAAGGGACGTGTTTGGATACACCGAGCGCGCAGCGCTGAAGGTCGTTTCGATCCCGAAGTCCACGCAGGAGATCGAGGATATGCGTGCCGAGGGCATGGAGGACGCGCGGATCGCCTCCAGTCTGAAATCCCAGATGCAGGCCGTCGTTTCGGACTATTCCCGCCTGCGGGACATGAACGGATCGCCCAGTATCATCAGCGTCGACGACTTTTTCGTCGTGCATCATGAGGACGGCTTGGGCTGGGATATCACGGTCAAGCAGGAGATCCTGAACCCGCTTCTGGCTACGCTGGAAGAGGATCCCCCGGAGGAAAAGGTCGTGAAGCTGGGGCGCGACATCTGCAGCGGTCTGGTTCTGTGCAAAAAGAACTGGGTCGTCTATAAGAATCTCAGCCCGCTGAGCATCTTCGCCACGAAGAACGGCGATTACAAACTGGGCGACTACGTCCGGATGCAGACCATCGAAGACGGGCCCTTCGGGAAATATCAATTCCTGGCTCCAGAGGCGTACAACACGCAGACCTTTGACGCCGCGACGGATCTCTATTCCTTCGGTTTGGTGCTCTACTGGCTTCTGAACGAGCGGCGTCTGCCCTTCATGCCCAAATCCGGCAAAAAATACCTGCATTATGCCGAGCAGGACGCGCGCAACCGCCGCTTCCGCGGAGAAGATATCCCTGCGCCGCTGCACGGCAGCGAGGAACTGAAGAAGATCGTTTGCAAGGCCGTCGCCTTCCGCAGAGAAGATCGCTATCAAAGCGCAGAGGAGATGCTGCGCGATCTCCAGAATCTCGGCAAAGAGCCGGAGACGGACGCGGCCGCCGTTCTGCCACTCGCAGGCGCCGCTGCAGGCGCCGCGGATCCTGCTGCGATGCTTGCTCCGATGGAGGGAAGCTGGGAACTGACCGATGCTGGCGCGTCGGGCGTCATGGCCGCCGCGCCGGGGGCCGCCTATGCCGCGCCCCTTTCCTATGTGGATCTCCCCGTCGCGGAGGAAAAGCCCAAAAAGAAAAAGACCGGTCTGATCATCCTGCTGAGCCTGCTGGGGCTTGCGGCCGCGGCTGCGCTCTGCTGGTTCTTCCTGATCCCCAAGCCGGAATACGGCCCCTGGTCCGCCTGGAGCACCGAACGGCCTCTGGAGGAGGACGGCAGAAAGATCGAGAAGGGGATGGAATACCGCTGTAAGGAGTACAAGCTCCGCTCCACCACGGACAAGTCTCAGGTCGTCGGAGACATCGACCATGAGGCGCTGGAGCTGGCCGCCTGGGGCGAGTGGGGCGAATGGCAGGCGGATTCCATCACTGCAAACGATAACCGGGAGGTGGAGACCAAGCTGCAGTACCGCGTCCACGAAAAGGAGACGACCGTCTCCGAGGAGGCAAATCTTGACGGCTGGATCCTGTACGACACCTCCACGGAAGGCGGCTGGGGCAACTATCACGATTGGTCTACGACGGAGTATAAACAAAGCGATACGCGACTGGTTTATTCGAAGGTTCAATACAGGTTACATACCAGAGTTTATAAGAACGGGAGTTATTACACGCGATATTATTATAATTTTAGCGGATGGAGTGATTCTAAGGATTACGGAAGCGAGGGCTCGTTCTTCGATTATTGGACAGGCTCCAATGGTGACTACTACTACGAGTATGTTGACTATGATACGCGTATGATGTACACATACCAGGATTGGGTAGATAAGACGCTTTACTACTACTACCGCTGGGGCGAATGGTCGGACTGGGACTTCGCGAAACCTGAGGAGGATCCGGAGGGCAATACGGAAATCGATTCCAGAACGGTGTACCGCTGCAGAGAGAAGGTCGAGGTTCCGGTATTCTACTACTACGACTGGAGCGACTGGTCGCCCTGGAGTCCGGAGGAGATTAAGGCGGATCAGAATACCCAGGTGGAGAGCCGCACGGTCTACCGCTACTGCGATCAGAAATATCAATAATAAGGTTTGTTCCCCGGGGCCTCGCCCAAACAGGCGATACCCCGGGGATTTCCGCAGAGCAGAACCGCCGCGGCAGCAGATGGGAAACTCCTGAAGGCTGCTGAAAAAAAGGATTGATTCTGCGGGGAGAATGTAGTAATATACCCTTGTGGCTTTTGACAAGGCTGCACTAGTTGGGGAGCCAGCGGTGCCCTGTAACCTGCAATCCGCTATAGCAGGGACGAATTCCTGGCCGAGGGGATGTTCTGTGTCGTCTGACCCCGGTAAGCAGCGTTGACGATCCGGTCTCGCGCAAGGTCGACCCGTGAACCATGTCAGGCGGGGAACCGAGCAGCATTAAGCGGTGTTCGGCTTGTGCCGCGAGGCAGCCGGGTCTGAGCCGGCTGCCGGCGGTAACGGGCATAGCGCATGATTCGGAGCCAGGTGTGCAGTCTTGTCAAGAGCCATCCGTTTACCATCGGGCGGGCGTCCGTAAAAAGGAGGGGAGCGGCATCATGTATCAGGCCCTTTATCGGAAATGGCGGCCTCAGACCTTCGATGAGGTCATCGGGCAGGAGCATATTACCGAAACCCTGAAAACGCAGGTTAAAAACGGCCGGCTCTCCCACGCCTATCTGTTCATTGGCACGCGGGGAACGGGCAAAACCACCTGCGCGCGTATCCTGGCCCGGGCGGTCAACTGTGAGCACCCGGAAAACGGGAATCCCTGCGGCCGCTGCGCCGCCTGCCGCGGGATCCTGGAGGGCAGCGTGATGGACGTGGTGGAGCTGGATGCAGCCTCCAACAACGGCGTGGACAACGTGCGAGCCCTGCGGGAGGAGGCCGTTTACTCCCCGGCGAACGTCAAAAAGCGCGTGTATATCATCGACGAGGTACACATGCTCTCCCTGCAGGCCTTCAACGCTCTGCTGAAGATTTTGGAGGAGCCGCCGGAGCATCTGATGTTCATCCTGGCGACGACGGAGCTGCAGAAGGTGCCCGCCACCATCCTTTCCCGCTGCCAGCGCCACAGCTTTCGCCGCCTGGACGCGGGGACGATCGCCGACTATCTGCTGAAAATCGCCGGCAGGGAAGGGATCGATCTCCAGCCGGACGCCGCCTCCCTGATCGCGCGTCTGGCCGACGGCGGCGTGCGCGACGCGCTGAGCCTGCTGGATCAGTGTTCCGCCAAGGAACAAATCGACGTAAACGCCGTCTATATGACGGTGGGCCTCGCCGGAAAGCGCAGGATCGCGGAGCTGCTGGATATGGTGCTCCGGCACCAAACGGAAAAGGCGCTGCAGCTTTTCTCTGCGCTGTGGATGGACGGGAAGGATCCCGCCTCTCTGCTTACGGAGCTGAACGGACTGCTGCGGGACATCCTGATGCTGCGGGTCGCGCCCAAGGCCGGAACTGATCTGATCTCCGGCGCATACGATCTGAGACTGCTGGAGAGCTTCGTCCCGCGTATGACGACAGAGGAGCTTCTGGCCGCCATGGACAGCGTACAGCGTGCCCTTGCCGGGCTGCGGGATGTGAAGAATCCCCGGACCGCCGCGGAGCTGTGCCTGATTTCCCTCTGTTCGGACGCGGACAGCGACAGCTTTCCCAGGCTCCGCGCACGGATCTCCCGGCTGGAAGAGCTGATTGAACGAGGCGGCTCTGTCCAGGCTCCGCTGTCGGCGCAGCCCGATCCTGCTGTCTATGAGCCGGTGGAGGACTCCTTTGATGAGGCGGAACTTTCCGCTTTCCAGGAGGAGCAGCCGGAGGATCTGCTTCCTCCGCTTCCGGTGGCGCCGGCGCCGATGGAACAACCGGCCCCAGTGCTGGAAGCCCAGAACGCCCCTTCCCTATGGGAGCAAATCTGCAGGACGTCGATTCCCACGCTTCCGATGGACGTACGTATGAGTCTGGAGGACGCAGGACAGGTCAGTGGACACATCGACGGCAATCTGCTGGTGGTCGAGACGCCAAATCCGTTTATTTCCGGCAGATTTCAGAAGCCGGAGGTCACCCAGCGTCTGGAGGAGGCAGCCAAAACCGTGTGCGGCAGAGCTTTGCGTGTCCAGATACGGGAGAGGGCGCCGGAGCAGCGCGTTGCGCGCAGTCTGGACGAACTCAGACAGTTTCGGGAAGTACACTTTATCTCTGAATAATATAAAAAATTGCCGCATATGCGGCGGAATGGAGTATGCATATGGCAAAAGGCGGATTTCGCGGGGGAATGCCCGGCAGTCAGATGAACATGATGAAGCAGGCCCAGAAAATGCAGCAGGAGTTCATGAAGATGCAGCAGGAGCTGGAGTCGACGCAGTTTGAGTTCACCGCGGGCGGCGGCGCCGTCAAGGCGGTCGTCAGCGGCACGCGGGAGTTCAGCAGCATTGAGATTGATCCCGAGGTCGTGGATCCGGAAGACGTGGAGATGCTGCAGGATCTGATCCTGACTGCTGTGAACGGAGCGCTGAAAAAAGCGGACGAGGAGACCAGCCGGGCCATGAACAAGCTGCAGGGCGGCATGGGCGGCTTCCCCGGTCTGTTCTGATTGTATCCCGGCATAAAACAGCCGCACCCTTTAAAGGTGCGGCTGTTTTCAGGTAAACGGCGCTTCATGCAGAACACTGATTTTCGGGACACGCCGTAGGCGCTTTGGTCGAATTATTCCCAGAAGAAAACTCAGGTAAGTGCGAAGTCGTGGTAGTAGTAGTCCGCTCCGGCGAAGGAGTAGAGCTTCACGATCATACAGAGCTGACCGGCGTTGTTGACATAGAGCTGGCAATCGTCGCGGAAATTCTCCGGGGCGATGCTGTTGTCGTGGCGGTCGCGCCAGAAATCATCCTGCGGAATGTTTCCGAAGGCGCTCTGGAAGTACTGATCCACCGTGTCGGCGGCCAGCGGGAGGAAGCTGTCCTCCGTCAGACCGAAACGGGCCAGGAGCTCGCTCCGTCCGACCCGCTGGCGCGTGCCGCAGTCGAAGCAAGCCGCGAAAAACCTGCTTTGACCCCAATCATTGTCCACCTGACAGAGGATGGAGATCAGATTCCCGTTGATAAAGACCTGATAATCGACCCGGTTGGTTCCCAGGCTGCATTTGGAATCCATGGCCTCGTGCACCTCCAGGACGTAGGGATACAGCGCGCTGTACAGCTCCATGTTGATCAGATTGGCATCCTCGCCGGAGGCCTTGATCGCGGGGATCCGGAGCACCACGTCCCAACGGTTGCCCAGATCATCCGAATAGCTGAAGATCTCCTGGAGGGCGTCGTAGATTTCCACGACCTCCGGCACCGGTGCGGCTTCACCCGCCGCGTCCGTTCCGTCCGGGGCGACGGGCGTTTCCCCGGCGTCGATGGGCGCGTTTGGATCCGTGTTGGGCAGAACAGGGGAGCTTGGCTGGGCGGAAGGCGCGGCGCCCCCGCAGGCACTGAGCAGCAGCGCGGCGGCAAGCAGCAGGAAGAGCGTCTTTTTCATGTCGTTATCACCTTTCTTTAATGGTTTTTTTGTGAAAATGGCGGATACTCCGCCGCATACAACTGCAAGGAGGAAAGCGATGCTCCGGAAGGTGTATCTGGAAATCAGCAACCTGTGTAATCTGTCCTGTTCCTTTTGTCCCGGCACACGGCGCGCGCCGGGAATGATGGAACCGGAGGCATTTCGCGTTCTGGCGGAAAAGCTCCGCGGGCATACGGACTATCTCTACTTCCATTTGATGGGGGAGCCGCTGCTCCATCCCAATCTGGCGCAGCTCCTGAAAATAGCCGGAGAGCTGGGTTTTCGAGTGATGATCACCACCAACGGCACCCTGCTTCCGGACAGGGGCGCGCTGCTCCTGGCGTCCCGCGCTGTGCACAAGGTCAACATCTCCCTTCAATCCTTCGAGGCAAACCTGGTCGGCTCCCTGGAAAACTACCTGCGTGGCTGTGTGGATTTTGTGAAGGCTGCCTCGGAAAGGGGGATCCTCTGCGAATTCCGGCTGTGGAACCGGGGCGGGCTGGACGCGCGGAACCGGGAGATCCTGGATCTGCTGGAGGAAACCTTCCCTCCGCCCTGGGAGAGCAGCCGAAACGGCAGCAAGCTGGCCGAGCGGGTCTGGCTGGATCCGGGGGAGCGCTTCGACTGGCCGGATCTCTCACGGAGCGGGGAGCGGAAGCGGGGCTTTTGCTACGGCCTGCGGGATCAGATCGGCGTGCTGTGCGACGGGACGGTGGTGCCCTGCTGTCTGGATCACGAGGGGGACATCCCTCTGGGCAATTTGTTTGAGAGCAGCCTGGAGGAAATCCTGGCAAGCCCGCGGGCCAGGGCCATCTACGAGGGCTTTTCCCGCAGAGAGATCGTGGAGCCTCTGTGCAAAAGCTGCGGCTACGCGCGAAGATTTCAAAAATAAGCAGAAGCGGACGTTTTCATACGTCTGCTTCTGCCTGTTTATGTTATAAGCCCAGGAAGCGGCCGACCCGCTTAAAGAACTGGTCGATGGACTCCACGGCGTGGCTGACCGTACCGGCGATGCCTTGCGGCCTGTCGGTGTCGAGCTTTGCGTCGGCGGCGTGGCTCAGCGTACGCTGTACCTGCTCCACGCGGGCCCGCAGCGCATCATAATCCAGCACCTCAAAGGCACGGCAAAGGGTGATCAGCTGCTGGATGTGGGTCTCCTTCAGTTCGACCCCGTACTCGCCGGCAATCTGAATTATGATCTCCCGCAGTTGGGCGTCTGTCATGTTCCGGGTCTCATCCAGCATGTTTTTCAGGTCGTTGACGATGGCGGTGGAATCCAGCGCGCCGATCTCACTGGCAAGATCGCCGGTGATCGTGAGCTCCTGGGTGCTTATAAGCTTTGCCAGATCGTTCAGCGGCTGCCCGGTCATATCCTCGTAGGCCTTGTAAACGCCGGTGAGAGCGGCGGTGCCGCTGACGGCGTAGGGGGAGGCGACGATGATTTTGACGTCCAGGATGCCGGCGGTGGCCAGGGCGCTCAGATACATCTCCGGCGTGCACCAGGTGATGTTGCTGGTGCTGACCTGCATCCCGGAGCCGGCGGGCAGGAGCTCCACATAGACGCAGGAGATGGAGCGGGTACCGATCAGCGCTTCGCTGACGTAGCCTTCCAGATACGTACGCTCCTCCTGATTGTTTACCCGAAGCTCCACCACGCTGCCGCGGGCTACGCCAAAAGCCTGGTAAACTGCGGCGATCTGCTCGTCGGTCAGATCGGCGCCGATCACGGCGCGGCTCTGATTGGGCTCGGCCGACGCGCTGACGCCCAGAGACAGCAGCATCAGCATGACCAGCAGGAGGGAAACGGTTTTCTTCATATCGCAATCCTTTCCGAAACACACGCATGGGGGCACAAAATTTAACATACAATGTTCCGATACCGGGAACAAGTTTATGTTATCATCATGCGGCGTAAAAGAAAAGCATTTTTTTGAATATTAAGAAAGCTTATGTTTTTGGAGACATGGAACGAAAGCCTTTGGAGCGTGCTGTTTTTGCCGCTGTATGTCCTCTGCGCAGGCAGTCTGCTACTGCGCTGCCGCTTCTTGCCCTTTCTGCGGCCGGGGCTTGTTTTGCAGGCAGCGCGGAAAGGGGAGGATGGCAGCGGGGAAGGGATGAGTCCGTTTCAGGCGGCCAGCACGGCCCTGGCGGCCACTGTGGGGACGGGTAACATCATCGGGACAGCCCAGGCCATCGCCATGGGCGGGCCGGGAGCCTTGTTCTGGATGTGGGCGGCCTCGCTGCTGGGGATGACAGTCAAATATGCGGAGATCCTCCTGGGGCAGCGTATGCGTGGCAGTGCAGCTGCTTATATCCGGGTTGCACTCGGAAAGCTCCCTGCCCATTTCTATGGGCTTCTGCTGAGCTTCTCGGCCTTGACGGTTGGAACCATGGCGCAGCTCAACGGCTGTGTCGGCGCGCTCTGTGAAGCCTGCGGGCGGCACAGCCTGTCGGCAAAAGCACTGATCGGTCTCGCATTGACCGCAGTGCTCGCGCTCTGTCTCGCAGGCGGCGTCCGTCGGGTGCTCTGCTTTTGTGAGCGGCTGGTTCCCGCAATGGGCCTGGGCTTTCTGCTTGCTGCCGGGACGGCGCTTTTCTGCACGCGGACAAGGATCCCCGGAGCGCTCGCTCTGGTGCTGCGGGATGCGCTGCGGCCGCGGGCGGCGATCGGGGCCGCAGGCGGCGTCGCGCTGCGGCAGACTTTACTGTGGGGTCTGAGAAGGGGTGCCTTTTCAAACGAGGCGGGGCTTGGAACCGCAGCCGCGATCCACGCAGGCGTCCGGTCGAAAGACGCCCCGCTCCACGCCCTGTGGGGGGTCCTGGAGGTCTTTCTCGATACGATCCTGCTCTGTACAGCCACGGCCCTGGTCATCCTCTGCAGCGGCGTCCCGATCCCCTACGGCAGCATGCCGGGGCCCGAGCTGCTGCGGGACGCTTTCACTGTGAGTCTGGGGCGTCGGGCTTCCGACCTGGTGATCTGCATGGCGCTGACGCTGTTTGGTTTTTCCACCGCTCTCGGCAGCACGGTGGTCGGGACCCAATGCCAGGAGGAGATGTGGGGAGCAGGTGCGGGGCGGCGCTTTCGGCGTCTCATGGTGCTCTGTGCCTTTCCGGGATGCGTCCTGCCGGTGGAGCTTATCTGGCAGGCGGCGGATTCGGTCAACGTGCTGCTGGCGATCCCCAATCTCTTGTCGCTGCTGATCCTTGCGCCCGGGATCCAGCGGCTGACAACGGCGCGTTTTTACGGCGGGAATCGCCGGATGCCTCTTGACGAAAACGGGGAAACTGCTATACTGTAGCCATTCTGATCCACGGGAGTACACGATGAAGCTCTGGAAATCACTTCTCCTGACCGCGCTGCACCTGGCCATCACTCTGGGCTCGCAGGCGATCATCCTTCGCCTTCTGCTGGGCGACGGCGCCATCGGCGGCGGGCGCGGACTGACCGCTTTCGGCATGACTCTGCTGCTCTGCGCTGCAGATCTGATCGGAAGCTGCTTCCTGCTGCGGGGACATGGAATGCGCCGTTTGCGCTTTCTTGCCCTCCATTTCTGGGATCTGATCCTCATCAGCCCACTGCTGCTGCTTGTCATTCTGAGCCTGTTCTCCGGCCAGGAGGGCAGATCCTTCGCGCTGACCGCGCTGGCAGGCGATCTGCTTTTGATCGTGAACCGCTCCTCTTCTTTTGTTTTCTTTGACCCGGCGCGGAGAGAATTGCGGAAAAAAGAGCAATCGACTCTTGCCCCGAAGAAAAGAAAGGTGTAAGATAAAACACGGCCCTTTGGGGCTGTGTTTTTCCTTCCTCGGAGGTCACCATGTCGCTGACGGACAAGCTGCTGGATTTGCTGTATCCCAAACGCTGTATTTTTTGCCGCAGACTCACCGTGGGCGGGGACGGGATCTGTCCCCTCTGCCGGAGAGTGCTGCCGGAAACGAAAAGCATGGCCTGCCAGAGCTTTTCCCATGTGGAATCCTGCTGCTCGCCCCTGTTCTACACCGGGAACGTACGCAGCTCTCTGCTTCGCTATAAATTCGGAGGCGCCGCCGCCTACGCGGAAGTTTACGGGGAATTTATGGCAAAATGTATTGACGAAAACGGCATTTCCTGCGATAGTATTACCTGGGTGCCTTTGAGCAGGAGGCGTCTGCGTCTGCGCGGCTACGATCAGGCACGGCTTTTGGCGCAGGCGCTGGCCGCACGTTTGGAGCTGCCCTGCGTGCCGCTGCTGCGGAAGCTCCGGAACAATCCCGCCCAGGCGCGGATCGGGAACGCGGAGAAGCGCCGTGCCAACGTGAAGGACGTGTACGGGCTGCTGCCGGGGGCGGAGCTTCCCAGCGGGCGGATCCTGCTGGTGGACGACATCGTCACCACCGGCGCGACCCTTTCCGCCTGCGCGGCCGTGCTGAAAAAAGCGGGCGCAAAGCAGGTTTACGCCTGTACCGCCGCCAGAAAAAAGGTTTAGGGAAAGCTCCCTGAGAAAGATAGAGGAGATTCTGTATGGTCATTTTTGAGAGAGATATCGCGGTGGATCTGGGCACCTCCACGACCCTTTTGTTTGAACAGGGGAAGGGCGTGGTCGCCAGAGAGCCGACGGTAGTCGCCGTCGACCGCATCAACGGCAAGATTTCCAAGGTCGGCCAGGACGCGCAAAAAATGCTTGGCCGCACCCCGGCGAACATCGTAGCCATCCACCCGGTCAACGCCGGGGTCATTTCCGACTACGAAATGGCCGCGCAGATGCTGCGGGAGCTCGTGAGCCGCATCACCTCCTTCAGCCTTTTCAAGCCCTGCATGCTGGCCTGCGTCCCCAGCTCCATCACCGGCGTGGAGGAGCGGGCCATGATCGACGCCGCCATCGAGGCCGGCGCGCGCAAGGTCTACCTGCTGGAGACCGCCATCGCCACCGCCATGGGTGCTGGCGTGGACATCTCCCGGCCCGACGGACACATGATCATCGACATCGGCGGCGGCACCACGGAGATCGCCATGATCTCCGCAGGCGGCGTGGCTGAGTGCGAATCCATCAAGGTCGCCGGCGCCAGCTTTGACGAGGCCATCGTGAAATACATCCGCCGCAAGCACAACATGCTCATCAGCCTGAACGCGGCGGAGGAGATCAAGCGCAGCATTGGCTGCGTGATGCAGCGTCCCGACATGGGCGTGGAGGAGGTCAAGGGCAGAAACCTCATCAACGGCCTGCCCAAAACCGTCAGCATCAACGCCAATGAGCTGATCGAGGCATTTGTAGATCCCATGAACCACATCCTCGAGGCCATCCACTCCGTGCTGGAGCGGACCTCTCCCTCGCTGGTGGGCGATCTGGATACCAACGGCATCATCATGTCCGGCGGCGGGAGCCTGATCTACGGCATGGATCGGCTGATCGACCGCAGCACCGGTATCCGCACCATGGTGGTGGACGATCCCATCTCCTGCGCGGCCTACGGCGCGGGCAAGATGCTCAAGCATCTGGACGAGCTGCAGGAGGGCATGCGTAATTTCTACCGCATGCGGCAGTTGAAGGCATAAAGGAACAAGGAGGCGTCCGCGTTGAAGCTGGATTTGAAGAAGATCAAAAAGCTGAAGGAGCAGATGGCCGAGGCTGGCGGACTGCCGTACTGCTCAGCGGTCGTTCTGGCTGCCGGAAGCTCCCAGCGTATGGGAAACGACAAGATCCTGGCCAAGCTCTGCGAGCTGCCCGTGCTTGCCCGTACCCTGCGCCCCTTTCAGGACTGCGACTGTATCCGTGAGATCGTCGTTGTGACCGCCGCCGAGAAGCTGGAGGAGGTCACGGAGCTCTGCCGGGAGTACAACATCGGAAAGGTTCGCAAGGTGGTCTGCGGCGGGAAGACCCGCGCGGAATCCGCCCTTGTCGGCGTTTCCGAGGTCAGCCCCAACGCCGCGCTCATCGCCGTACACGACGGGGCTCGCCCGCTGGTGACGGAAGCGCTCATCCAGCGGACGGTGTCCGCCGCGGCGAAGCAGCTGGCAGCCGTTCCAGCGATCCGCAGTACGGACACCCTGAAAACCGCAGGGGAAGACGGCTTCCTCACCGGCAGCGTCGATCGGGAAAGCACCTGGCGGATCCAGACGCCCCAGGTCTTCCGCGCGGAGCTCATCAAAGGCGCCCTGACCAAAGCCTTGAAGCAGGGACTGCCCCTTACGGACGACAGCTCGGCTATGGATCTGATCGGCGTCAAAACCGCCCTGGTAGAAGGGGACGAGGAGAACATCAAGCTGACCAAGCCGCTGGATCTGCTCTTCGCCGAGGCTATCCTGCGGGAAAGGAGGAGACGGGATGCGGATCGGGCAGGGCTATGACGTCCACCGTCTTGCGGAGGGACGACGCCTGATCCTGGGCGGCGTTGAGATCCCCTGGGAGAAGGGTCTGCTGGGCCACTCCGACGCGGACGTGCTGACCCACGCGCTGATGGACGCCCTTCTGGGCGCGGCCGCGCTGGGCGATATCGGGCAGCATTTTCCGGACAGGGATCCCCGTTATGAGGGGGCGGACAGCCTGGAGCTGCTCGCTCGCGTCATGGAGCTGCTCCGGGAGAAGGGCTACCGCGTGGGGAATGTGGACTGCACCGTCGTCGCCCAGCGGCCCAAGCTCGCCCCCTATATCCCCGAGATGCGCCGCAGGCTCGCCGCGATCCTGGGTCTTGAGACGGATCGAGTCAGCGTCAAGGCCACGACGGAGGAGAAGCTGGGCTTCACGGGGGAGGGACTGGGCATCGCGGCTCAGGCCGTTGCCCTTTTGGAAGAATCATAAACACAGCGCAGCTCCTTTCGCATAGAATGAAATGCCACGTGCATGAGAGAACAGGGATCCCGCCCGTCGGCGGGATCCCTGTTCTGCCGTGAGCATGATTTCAGATGAATAGAGGAACGCGGTATGACGCTGTATTGGTTTTTGTGCCGTTCCCTGACCCACGCCCAGCGCGCTGCCGCGGCACTGGAGAGGGGCGGCATCACGGCAAGCATTACGAAAGCACCCCAGGGGAGCAATCCCAAGGGCTGCGGATACGCGGTCCTGGTGCGGAACCGCCTGGCGGAATCGGCCAGGATCCTAAGGGATCGCAGGATCCCCTTTGAACGGATCGTAAGACGGTTGGAGGACGGGAGCTTTCAGGAGGTGCTGCTGTGATCTATCTGGACAGTGCTGCCACTTCGCTGCTGAAGCCCCCCGCGGTCGCGGAGGCGGTATCCCGCGCCGTTCGCGAGCTGGCTAGTCCCGGGCGAGGCGCGCACCCGCCCGCCATGCGGGCGGCGGATACGGTCTACCGCTGCAGGGAGCTCGCGGCGGAGCTGTTTCACACGGCGTCCCCGGAGCAGGTGGTGTTTACCTCCAACGCGACGCACGGCCTGAATCTGTCCATCCGGAGTCTTGTCGGGGAAGGTGATCCGGTGGTGATCTCGGGCTTTGAGCATAACGCGGTCACCCGTCCGCTGCACGCCATGGGCTGTGAGCTCCGAGTCGCGGGGGAACGCCTTTTCGATCCCGAGGAAAGTCTCACGGCCTTTCAAAGAGCGCTTCCCGGGGCAAAACTCGCGGTATGCACCTGCGTCTCCAACGTATTCGGCTATATCCTGCCTTACCGGGAAATTGCGGCGGCCTGCAGACAGGCGGGCGTGCCGCTGATCCTGGACGCATCCCAGGCCGCGGGCGCGCTGGAGCTGAACATGGAGGAGCTGGGCGCGGCCTTTATCGCCATGCCGGGCCACAAGGGCCTGCTCGGCCCCCAGGGGACGGGGCTCCTGCTGTGCGGAGGGGAGGGGAGACCGCTGCTCTACGGCGGCTCCGGATCCGACAGCCGGGAGCAGGAGATGCCCGCCTACCTTCCGGATCGTCTGGAGGCCGGCACCCACAACGTCTGCGGTATCGCGGGGCTGCTGGAGGGGCTGCGCTTTCTGCGGAGCAGGGGGCTCTCCCGCATCCTGTCCCGGGAGCGTGAACTGCTGCGCCTGGCGAAAAAAATGCTTGAAGGAAGCGGCTGGGAGCTCTTTGTGGGGAAGGAAGAAAGCCAATGCGGCGTGCTGTCCCTGCGAAGCCCTCGCATCGACTGTGAGACGGCCGCCGCGCAGCTTGCGGAGCGGGGGATCTGCGTACGCAGCGGACTGCACTGCGCGCCTCTGGCCCACCGCAGCGCCGGTACCCTTGAGACGGGGACCCTGCGTCTCAGCTTTTCGCCCTTTCTCACGGAACGCCAGGTGGAACGGGCCTGCGCCGTCCTTCGCGTCCTCACTTGATGCTTTGGGCCACGTACAAGAAACGCAATGCCTTCCTGCGTTCTTCCTGTTGCCTTTTTGGAGCAATTGATATATAATAATAAAATCAGTAAGATAGGACCTCTGTGCGGATCAGCATAAACCGCATCAAGGAAGGGTGAGGAAGAGACAATGGAGGCTGTGCGCGGCATCATCAATATCGCGGTCAACGATTTGAAAACGATGACCTTTTCCGATTTCTTGGACATCATCATCGTGGCGTACCTGATCTATAAGGTCATCTCTTTCGTCCGCAGAACCAACTCCTATAATCTGGCCCGGGGCGTTGTGATCATCCTGATCGCTCTGTGGCTCTCATATGTGTTCAAGCTCACCATGTTCAACTTCCTGCTGCGCAGGACGGTAGAGCTGGGCTTGATCGCGCTGGTGGTGCTGTTCCAGCCGGAGCTGCGCCGCCTGCTGGAACGGATGGGCCGCGGCTTTTCCGGCAGAAGCGGGCTTTCGAGTACCGAGCTGGAGACGGCCATCACCCAGTCGGTGCTGGCCTGTACGGAGATGGCCGACTCCCATACCGGCGCCCTGATGATCTTTGAGCGCAAGGAAAAGCTCAACAGCGTCATGGCCACCGGCACGATCATCAATTCCGACGTCACGGCGGAGCTGTTGAAGAACCTGTTTTTCAACAAAGCGCCGCTGCACGACGGGGCTGTCGTCATCCGTGAGGGAAAAATCGCCGCCGCGGGCTGTGTCCTCCCCCTGACCCAGAGCACCAATTTAAGCAAGGAACTGGGGATGCGGCACCGCGCCGGCATCGGTCTGAGCGAGCAGTCCGACGCGCTGGTGGTCATCATTTCGGAAGAGACCGGGGCCATTTCCGTGGCCGTGGAGGGTATGCTGAAGCGGCATCTGACCGCCGCCTCCCTGGACAGGCTGCTGCGCAGCGAGCTGTTGAAGGATGAGGAGGAGAATTCCCGCTTCCAGCAAATCAAAAAAAAGCTGAAAGAGCTTTTCAGAGGAAAAGACCATGAATAAAATGAAAAAAATCATGAATTCCAAGCTCTTTTGGATGATCATTTCCTTCCTGCTCTCCCTGTCCGTCTGGGTGTATATCACCACCCAGGAGACCTCGGAGGTGACCCGCACCTTCCGCGGCGTTCAGGTGGAGCTGACCGGGAAAGAAGACCTCGAGAGCAACAATAAGCTCGTGACCGACGTGAGCGCAAACACTGTCACCGTGGAGATCAGCGGGCCCCGCCGTGTTGTGAACGCCTTGGATTCCTCCATGATCACGGCCCAGATCGACGTCAGCAAGACCGCCACCACCGGCGAATCCGACCGCTACTACGAGCTGGTCTTTCCCTCCGGCACGGAGGTGCGCAGCCTGAATATCGTGAGCCGCTCGCCGGAAATCGTTACCGTTACGTTTGACGAGCGGGAGCATAAGGAAATCCCGGTCACCGGGTATTTTGCCGCCACCATTCCCAACGACGCATCTGTGTATGTGGATCATAACAATATCACTTACGAGCCCAGCACCATTACCGTCTACGGTCCATCAAAGGCGCTCAAGGCGATCGATCGGGCCTATGTGGTATTCGGCACGGGGAAGACGGCAACCAGCACCATTTCGGAGGAGCAGCCCTTTACGCTGCTGGACGCAAACGGGAACGAGTGCTCCACCGCCGGCCTCACCTATACGCCGGAGCGAGTCATTGCGACGGCTCCCGTCAAGGATATGCGGGACGTTCCTCTGGAGATCGGCAAAAAGTCAGCCCCCCCATCGGAAAACAACTATGATATCCATATCGACCCGGGCAGCGTTTTGCTGGTAGGGGATTCCTCGCTTTTCCCCAATCAAATTGTGCTGGGGACAATCGACTTTTCCACCTTTGCCGAGAGCTGCACGGTGACCTATCCCATCCGCATCGACAACAGGCTGGAAAACATCCTGGGCTACAGCGAGGCCACGGTGACTGTGACGATCCTTGGCCTCACTACGAAACGATTTGAAGTTACGGAAAATCAATTCCGCTGGACAGGCCTGGACGAGAACACGGATGTGGAGATCCTTTCCGCGTCCATCCCGATCCTGCTGCGCGGGTCTGAGCGGGATCTGTCCCTGATCGGGCTGAGCAATATCCGCTGCAGCGCGGATCTGTCCGAATATAGAAATTACAAGGGCAGTACCGTCCAAATCCCCTTCAAGGTGGATATCATCGGCTTCAACAACGTGATCCGCATCACGGACGAGACTCTGCCGGAATACACGTATACAGTGGTGATCCGCCTGGTGGACAAGGGTGAGGAGGCAGAGGCGGAGGGATGACACAGGACGCCATTGTGACGAAGCTCCTGCCCGACGGCATGGCGGAGGTCGCCGTGACCCGCACCACGGCCTGCGGCGGCAACTGCGCGAGCTGCGAGGCCTGCATGTTCCAGAATGAGCTGAAGGCGGTGGCCCGGAACCGGATCGGCGCGAAGCCGGGGCAGCGGGTGGTGATCGAGAGCAAGTCCTCCCTGGTCTTCGGGGCGGCGGTTCTGGTCTACGTCATGCCGCTGCTGCTGTTCCTGCTGGGCTATGGGCTGGCGTCGCTCCTGGGCGCGGGCGAAGGGATCCGGATCCTGGTCAGCTTTGCATTTCTGGCGCTCAGCGCCGTGCTGCTGGTTTTGAGCCAGCGGCTGAATAAACGAAAGAAGCCCATCAGCTTCACCATCATCGGCTGAGGGGCGCGGAGGAGCTATGATCAAAAGCATGACCGGCTACGGCAGCGCCAAGGGCGTTGTGGACGGGCTGGAGATCAGTGTAGAACTCAAGAGTGTCAACAACCGCTATCTGGACTGCGCGGTGCGCCTGCCGCGGAGCTTCCTCTTTGCGGAGGAAGAGCTGAAGGCCCGGGTGCAGCGCCATATCAGTCGGGGCAAGGTGGACGTCTTCGTGAATGTGGACGCCTCCCAAGGGGGCGATATGACCGTCAGGATCAACCAGGGTCTCCTGCAGGGCTATGTGGACGCCATCCGCGCCATTGCGGAGCAGTACGGCCTGCCCGACGATCTGAGCGCCATGGGACTGAGCCGCTTCCCGGACGTGCTGAGCGTGGAGAAGCGGGAGCTGGACGCGGAGGCCATCAGCGCCGGGATCGGGGAGATCCTGGAGCGGGCCCTCCGGGACTTCGATCAGATGCGCCTGCGGGAGGGGGAGAAGCTGCGGGACGATATCCTGGGCAGGCTGGACACGATCCTGACCCTGGTGGAGACCGTAGAGGCCAAATCTCCCGAGACGCTGTGCGAATACCGACGGCGGCTGGAGCAGAAGATGGCCGAGGTGCTGGGCGCAGCAGGCATCGATGAGAACCGCATCCTGGCGGAGGCGGCCATTTTTGCCGACCGCATCGCCGTGGACGAGGAGACGGTGCGCCTGCGCAGTCACATCTCTCAGATGCGCGGCATGATCGGCGGGGATTCGCCCATCGGGCGCAAGACCGATTTTCTCATTCAGGAGTTCAACCGGGAGGCCAATACCATCGGCTCCAAATGTCAGAACACCCAGATCGCCCATGTGGTCGTAGAGCTCAAATCCGAGATCGAAAAGATCCGGGAGCAGATCCAGAACATTGAATAGGAGCCGCCTGTGAAACTGATCGGAATCGGATTTGGAAATCTTGTGGCGGCGGAGCGGGTGATCTCCATCGTGAGCCCCGAGTCCGCGCCCATCAAGCGTATGGTGCAGGAAGTGCGGGAGCGGGGCCTGCTGATCGACGCGTCCTTTGGGCGCAGCACCCGTTCCGTGCTGATCATGGACAGCGGAAATGTGATCCTGTCCGCGCTGCCGCCGGAGACCCTTGCCGCCCGGTTCGACGCGCGGGGAGAAGAGGAGGAAACGAAGGACAATGGCTGAAAAAGGGAAACTTATCGTGATTTCCGGGCCCTCCGGGGCAGGCAAGAGCAGCGTGGTCTTCCGCGCCATCGAGGGACGGCGGGACATGTGCTTCTCCACCTCCGCCACCACCCGCGCCCCCAGGCCCGGGGAGCAGGACGGTCGTGAATACTTCTTCGTGACCCGGGAGCGCTTCCTGGAGATGGTGGAGCAGAACGAGCTGCTGGAGCACGCCGAGTATGTCAACAACTTCTACGGGACGCCACGCGCCTATGTGGAGCAACAGATGGACGCGGGCATGAACGTGGTGCTGGACATCGAGGTGCAGGGCGCACGCCAGGTGCGGGAAAAAATGCCCGAGGCGATCCTGATCTTTGTGATCCCCCCGGATCTGGAGGAGCTGCGCAGACGCCTGGTAAACCGGGGCACGGACAGCCTCGAGGTCATCGAGGGACGCCTGACCCGCGCCCGCCAGGAGTACGCCGAGGCGGATTTCTACAACTATCTGATCGTCAACGACGATCTGTCTCAGGCCGCGGCGGAGTTTTCCGCCATTCTGGCCGCCGAGCACTGCAGGTTCGCCGACCGCCGGCACCTGTTGGAAAACGTTTAAAAACAGCCGGAAACCCGGCAGAATTGAGGTATAGAACCATGATGCTTTATCCCCCTGTCGCTGAACTGGTCGACAAGATCGGCAGCCGTTATCAACTTGTGAACCTGGTGGCACGCCGCGCCCGGGTGATCTCCGCCCAGGCCGAGGAGGAGCAGATCCCCCTGGAGCGCAAGCCCGTCTCCTCCGCCATTGACGAGGTGTACACCGGCAAGCTCTCCATTGCGGGAGAGAAGAAATAATCGAAAGAACAGAGAAGGGCGGTGATCCGGTTGCCGATACGCATAGCCAAAATCGCGGTCTCCGCGGCAACCTTCTGGATCGACCGCCCTTATGATTATTTGATCCCGGAGGAGCTGTGGGACAAGGCGCTCCCCGGGATGCGGGTGAGCGTGCCCTTCTCCCGCGGCAATCGCCGCTGCGAGGGGATCGTGCTGGCCGTCCGGAGCGACAGCAAATACGAGGCGCTGAAGCCGATTCTGGCGACGCTGGACGAAAGCCCGGTGCTGACCGAGGAACAGATCCATCTGGCGCTGTTCATGCGGGAGCGCTTCTTCTGCACCGTCTACGAGGCGGTGAAGGCCATCCTGCCGGCGGGTCTGTGGTTTAAGGAGGACGGGAAAAAGCGGGTCAACGACAAGACTGTGGAAATGGCGCGTCTCGCCGTCTCAGCGGAGGAGGCGGGACAGATCGCCGAACAGAAGCGGCGCAAATCCCCACTGCAGGCCCGGATCCTGGATATGCTCTGCAGTTTTGAGGCCCTGCCCGTGCGGGATTTGCTGCAGTACTGCGGTGCCTCCCGCAGCTCTCTCAAATCACTCTGCAGCCGGGAGCTGACGGAGCTCTACCGTCGGGAGGTCTATCGCCGGCCCGTGCTTCCGCCGGAGGAGCTTTTGCCGCCCCCTGCGCTCTCGGAGGAGCAGGAGAAGGTCTTTCAGGGCATCTCGGCCCTGGCCTGCGCCGGAAAGGCGGGGGCGGCACTGCTACAGGGCGTCACCGGCAGCGGCAAGACCAGCGTCTACATCCACCTGATCCGTCAGCAGCTCGACCGGGGCAAAACCGCCATCCTGCTGGTGCCGGAGATCGCGCTGACGCCCCAGATGCTGCAGACCTTTTCCAGCCGCTTCGGAGATGAGGTGGCCGTGCTGCACTCCAGCCTTTCCGTGGGGGAGCGCTACGATGAGTGGAAGCGCATCAAAAGCGGGCGGGCCCGTTTGGTGATCGGCACCCGCAGCGCCGTCTTCGCGCCGGTGGAAAACCTGGGCATCCTCATCATCGACGAGGAGCAGGAGGAGACCTATCGCTCGGAAAACGCCCCGCGCTATCACACCCGGGACGTGGCCAAATACCGCTGCGCAAAGGCGGACTGCCTGCTGCTGCTGGCCTCCGCCACGCCGGATTTGGTAAGCCGCTATCAGGCCCAGATCGGGCGCTATGCCTTTTTCCGGCTGGACAAGCGCTTCAATGATCGGGAACTGCCTCAGGTGCGCATCGTCGACCTGAAGGAAGAACTGCGCCGGGGCAACGGCGGCTGCATCAGCGCCCCCCTGGCCTCTGAGCTGCAGAGGAACCTGGACGCCGGGGAGCAGAGCATTCTCTTCCTCAACCGGCGGGGCGCCAACAAGCTCATCAGCTGCGGAAGCTGCGGCTATACCTACCGCTGCCCCCGCTGCAGCGTGTCTCTGACCTATCACAGCGTGAACCGGCGGCTGATTTGCCACTACTGCGGTTACTCCCGTCGGCTGGACGAGTGCTGTCCGGAGTGCGGCGGCATCCTCAAGCACATCGGCGCGGGGACGCAGCTTGTGGTGGAGGAGCTGGAGGCGCTGTTCCCGGGACGGGAGATCCTGCGCATGGACACGGATTCCGTGGCCCCCCTGGGCTCCCACGAGCAGCTTTTTGAGCGCTTTCGCAGCGAAAACATCCCCTTCCTGGTGGGCACGCAGATGGTCACCAAGGGGCTGAATTTTGAAAATGTGACCCTGGTCGGCGTGCTGAACGCGGATCAGAGTCTATACGCCGGGGACTATCGGGCGGGGGAGAGGACCTTTTCCCTGATCACCCAGGTGGTGGGCCGCAGCGGCAGAGGGTCAAAGCCGGGCCGCGCGGTCATCCAGACTCTCACCCCGGAAAACGAGACCATCCGCCTGGCGGCCGCGCAAGATTACGACGCCTTCTTCGCCTCAGAGATCCAACTTCGCAAGCTCCAGAATGCGCCTCCCTTCGCCGATTTTCTGGCGGTGACCCTGTCCGGCACGGACGAGGGGCTGGTGCAGCAGGCCGGGCAGTTCGTGCGGGAGCTGCTGGAGCAGGCGCTCTCGCCGCGAGACGCGGTTTTGCTTGGCCCCGCGCCGCTGAACGTGGTCAAGGTCAACGACCGCTACCGTTACCGGGTCTATGTGAGCTGCCGCGCAGGTGCTGCGATCCGGGGCCATGTGGCTCAGGCAGTCTCCGTCTGCAGCACCGATAAGCGCTTCCGCACGGTTTCGGTTTTTGCGGAAAACGACCCGATCCATTGAGATAGAAACGCCCTTTGCGGGCAGATGGGAGTATGGAATGGCACTTCGTAATATTCTGACCAAGGAGCAGCCCGGCCTGTACAAGAAATGTCGGCCGGTCAAGGAATTCAACGCCCGGCTGCACCAGCTTCTGGACGACATGGCGGAGACGCTGGCGCAGGCCAACGGCGTGGGTCTGGCGGCGCCCCAGGTGGGCGTGCTGCGTCGAGCGGTTCTCGTGCTGGAGACCAACGTCCCCGAGGGGGAGCCGGAACGCCTGCTGGAGCTCATCAATCCCGTGATCCTGGAGAGCTCCGGGGAACAGACCGGCCCGGAGGGCTGTCTGAGCGTCCCGGGGGAATTCGGCATCGTCACACGGCCCAGCTATGTGAAAGTCCGGGCCCAAGACCGCTACGGTGAGTGGTTTGAGGCGGAGGGCACGGGGCTTACCGCCCGCTGCTTCTGCCACGAGCTGGATCACCTGGACGGCACAGTCTTCACCTCCAAATGTGAGCGGATGCTGACGGAGGAAGAGCTGGAGCATATCAGCACGGGCGAGGACTGAGATGCGGATCGTATTTATGGGGACGCCGGATTTCGCGGCGGCCTCCCTGAAAAAGCTGCTGGACGAGGGTTTTGAGATCGTCGGCGTCTTTACCCAGCCGGACAAGCCCAAGGGCCGGGGCATGGAGCGCAGCTTCTCCCCGGTGAAGGAGCTGGCGCTGGCAGCGGGTATCCCGGTCTTTCAGCCGGAAAAAATGCGGGACGGTACGGCCCTGGCCATCCTGCAGGAGCTGCAGCCTGACATTCTGGCCGTGGTGGCATACGGACGGATCCTTCCGGACGAGCTGCTGGCCCTGCCGCGCTATGGGGCGGTGAACGTCCACGGCTCGCTTCTGCCCCGCTATCGGGGCGCCGCTCCCATCCAGTGGGCGGTGCTGAACGGCGATCCCGTGACGGGCGTCAGCACCATGCACCTGGCCCACGACATGGATGCGGGCGACGTGATCTATCAGGAGGAGACGCCCATCGGGGAATTCGAAACCTCCGGCGAGCTCTTCGAGCGCCTGAAGGACATGGGGGCCGCGCTGCTGGTGCGGACGCTGCAGGATATCGACGCCGGCACGGCGCCGCGCCGTCCCCAGGATCCCGCCCTTGTCAGCTACGCGCCCATGCTGGACAAGAGCCTCTGTCCCATCGACTGGAGCAAGCCCGCTCGGGCCGTCGTCAAGCAGATCTGCGGGCTGCAGCCCTGGCCGGTGGCCACCATGGAGCTGGCCGGACAGACGGTGAAGGTCTTTGCCGCGGCCTATACGGACAGCCGCACGACGCCAGAACCGGGCGTCATTCTCGCCGCGGACGAGCGCGGGATCGAGATCGCATGCGGGGCGGGGGAGACCCTCCGCATAACCGAGCTGCAGGCGCCGGGCAAAAAGCGTATGGCGGCGGCGGACTATCTGCGCGGACATCCTCTGCGCCCTGTGAAATGAGCGGCGGCGCGCGGGCGGCGGCCTATCGGGCGCTCTGCCGCTGTGAAAAGGACGGGGCCTGGTCCGGTGCCGCCCTGGACGCGGCCATCGCTGGCTGCGGCCTGGACGGACGGGACGGGGCGCTGGCCTCCCGTCTCTGCCTGGGCGTGCTGCAGAACCGGAGCTATCTGGACTTTCTTTTAGACGCCTGCTGCCGGGGCAAGCTGGAGCCGCAGGTGCGGAACCTGCTGCGCCTGGGGGCTTATCAGCTTTTGTTCCTGGATAAGATTCCCGCCCACGCGGCGGTGAGCGAGACTGTCTCCCTGACCCGGGAGCTGGGCCTGGATCGGGCCGCGGGCCTGGTGAACGCCGTGCTGCGGCGCATCGCCCGCACCGGGGAAGGAGAGCTGCCTGCTCTGCCGGAGCCTCCCGCGGAGCGGCTGGCCCTGCGCTGGAGCCATCCCCTGTGGCTGGTGGAACGCCTGCTGCGGGAGCATGACGCCGAATTCACGGAGGGCTTCCTGCAGCTGAACAACGAGCCGTCGCCCCTGACCATCCAACTAAACCGCCTCCGGGTTCGGCAGGACGACTACTGCCGCGCGCTGGATCGGCTGGGCCTCGCCTGGCGGTGCTTTCCGGAGCTGCCCGGCTGTCTGGAGCTGGAGGGCGGCCGCGTGACGGAGCTGCCCGGCTATGACGAGGGCCTGTTCTACGTGCAGGATCGGGCGGCGCGCCTGGCCGTGGAGGCTGCGGAGATCCGACCGGGTATGCGGGTGCTGGACGCCTGCGCGGCCCCCGGCGGAAAGAGCTTCACGGCGATCCTTAACGCGGAGGGACGCGGCGATTTCACCGCCTGCGACCTGCATGAAAAGAAGCTGGGGCTGATCCGCGCCGGGGCGGAGCGACTGGGCCTGCGGCTGAATACCATGGCCCGGGACGCGCGGACGCCGGATCCAGCCTGGTTCGACGCCTTCGACCGGGTTTTGGCGGACGTGCCCTGCTCGGGTCTGGGCGTCATCCGCAAACGGCCGGAGATCCGCTGGAAGCGGCCGGAGGAGCTCGCAGCCCTGCCCGGCATTCAGGCAGCCATCCTGGACAATCTGGCACGCTATGTAAAGCCCGGCGGCATCCTTCTCTATTCCACCTGCACGGTGCTGCGGGAAGAGAACCGGGATCAGGTGGCGGCCTTTCTGGCCGGGCATCCGGAGTTCCGGGCGGAGCCCTTCACGGCGGGAGAGATCCGAGCCGAGGACGGCTGCTATGATTTCTGGCCGCAAAAGGACGGAACCGATGGCTTTTTTGCGGCAAGACTGAGAAGGACGGAAGCATGAGCAAGGACATTTTATCCCTGCTGCCCGGTGAGATCGAGCAGGAGCTTGTGAATATGGGCGAGCCCCGCTATCGGGCGGCGCAGATTTTCACCTGGCTGCACCGGGGCGTCCGGGATTTCGACGAGATGACGGATCTGCCCAAGGCCCTGCGAGAGAAGCTGAAGGCGGAATTCCGCCTCTATAAGCCCCGGGTGCTGCGCAAGCAGGTCTCCCGGCTGGACGGCACCGTCAAATACCTGTGGGAGCTGGCCGACGGCAACGCGGTGGAGACCGTGGTGATGCAGTACAAGCACGGCAACACCGTCTGCGTCTCCTCCCAGGTGGGCTGCCGGCAGGGCTGCGCCTTCTGCGCCTCCACCATCGGCGGGCTTGTGCGCGGTCTGGAGCCCTCGGAGATCCTGGACGAGGTGCTCTTTTCCCAGCTTGACTCCGGGCTGCCCATCTCCAACATCGTGCTCATGGGCATTGGGGAGCCGCTGGACAATTTCGACAACGTGCTGCGCTTCCTGGAGCTGGTGAACCACCCCAAGGGCATGAACATCGGTATGCGGCACATCTCGCTTTCCACCTGCGGGCTCATCGAGCGCTTCGACGAGCTGGCGGAGCGGGATCTGCAGCTTA
>JAEEGI010000676.1_pt1 | contig 95469 bp, 64 predicted proteins | sample 8958751 | NCBI WGS metagenome assembly JAEEGI01 (sample SAMN16246545, study PRJNA631951) | gut metagenome | biome: gut microbiome; feature: rumen; material: KS-attached | host: Bos | place: Iran: Karaj | collected 2018-10 | reverse complement strand
TACTGTAAGCCCCTCTACCGCGACGATAAGAGCTTACTGGGCATCATCTCCACCGATATCTCGTTGTTTCGCCTGTCGAGGATCTTCACTACCGAGACCTCCTTTGCCGATTCCTATTTCTTCATGACGGGCGACGAAGGCCGGTACTATCTCCATCCTGACTCCACACAGCTCTTCACCAAGACCATCTTCAGCGATGCCGATCCCGACAAGAATCCCGATATCATCGCCCTGGGCCATCAGATGACGACAGGTCAGCAAGGCAGCATGAGTGTCAGGATCAATGGCAAACCCTGCATTGTCAGCTATCAGCCCGTGCGTGGCACCAATTGGAGTCTCGCCCTTGTCTGTCCAGAACGCACCCTCCTTCATAATTACAACCTGCTGGCCTACATCGTCTCGGCCCTTCTCATCGTAGGTCTGTTGCTCATCCTTATTTTCAGCAGTTTCACTGTCGCCCAAGCTATCCTGCCGCTCTATAATCTTGCAGGTAAGTTGCAGCGTCTTGCCAATGGTCATTACGACGAGACCATCCCTCTTTCCCGCCACCATGATGTTGTGGGACGCCTGCAGAACAGCTTTGCGGCCATGCAGGAATCTCTGAACCGTCATGTCAGCGATATCCGCCAGATGAATGTCGAGGCAGAACGACGTAACGAGGAACTGGTACGCACCAGCGAACTGGCCAAGGAGGCCAACCGTCAGAAGTCATTATTCATCCAGAACGTGTCTCACCAGATACGTACGCCTCTCAATATCATCATGGGCTTCTCGCAGGTTCTGAAAGAGGGGAAGTCGCTCATGCCAGAGGAAGAGTCGAAGGGTATCACCGCGATGATGCGCCACAATGCGCTGATGCTCGACCGTATGGTACTCATGCTCTTCGACAGTTCTGCCCGTGGTACCACCGAGGAACTCTATGCCAATCGTCATGAGGAGGTGTTCTGCAATGAGCTCGCCCGTGATTGTATCGAAGGGACGCGCAAACAATATGCCGATCTGACCATCAGCTTCTATTCCGAGGTGCACGACGATTTCCATATTCACACCAGCCGTGTCTATCTCGAGCGCAGCCTCCGCGAACTGCTCTATAATGCCGCCAAATATTCCGATGGCCAGAATATCGCCATATGCATCCACCAGACGAAGGATTATGTTCTCTTCATTGTTGAGGACACGGGTCCTGGCATCGCGGAGGAAGATGCACCCCGTCTCTTCGAGATGTTCACCAAGGTCAACGACCTCTCTGAAGGTCTTGGTCTCGGACTGGCACTCGCCAAGCGTCATCTCACGAACCTTGGTGGCGACATCACCCTCGACACCTCCTATCAGGCAGGCTGTCGCTTCATTGTCAAGCTACCCATCGGCAATTGATTCTCCTGCGTACCTATTGTTATTACGCCCGCGAGGAAGTGTTAAAAATGCAGTCCGCGCGAAAAATTTCTTTGTTTTTTCTTGGAAGATACCGGGAAAATTTCCTATCTTTGTCCCCGCAAAATTAAAATCTATCACAATCAGTAAAACGCAAAATGAGAAAAGCAACCGTCAAACAATGCATTTTCAGTCGTCGGGTGACGCAGTTGAAGATATAGCCTCGGGCTATGTTCTTTTCACTGTCGCAACTCAGACTGTATAAGTGCGTCTTGAAGGTCGATCTTTGACATATTGCTACAACGATGTGATAGAAACCCTACACAAGTTTCTATGAAGCTCACTGGGCAGAGGCCGCAAGGCTTTGCCCAAATACCTCTTGCGCCCCTTTTTCCGAGGGGCATCCGAAAACACATGTTTTTCAAATCAAACCTTTATTTATGAAAAAGGATTTATTGAAGCTCGACGACGAGCAGTTTGATGACGATTTTGAAAAGCTCTTCCAGGATTACCTGAAGGAAGAACTATCCTCTGAAGATTCTGACACCAATGAAGAAGACACTGATGAAGAGGCTGAGGCCGACGATGAGGAGGAGAACAACACCATCCGCTTCGGAGGCGAACGCCACTACATCCCGGAGATGACGAAGGTGAGGATTCAGGTCCAGCCCCATCTGTTCGATTCGGTTTATGTCAATGGCGACATCGCTGTGACCCTCTGTGGAAAGAGAGGGGCGAGGTTTACCGACGACCGTTTCCAACTGAACATCATGGCTGAGGGCTATTACCCGATGGCATGTTCCAAGACCTACTATGCCTTCGAGCATGTCTCAAAGTGGTCCATCATGTACACCATGATGAGTTTCGCTATCTGGCTTCCCGGTCGATATGTGCTCTACGTACGCGACACTACCGACGACTCTCTCATTCAGATACCTTTCACGCTCGACGACAGACTGAAGGCCACCGTGGGCTCACCCCAGTCCTGTCTGCCTTGTAGTCAGGAGGACATCCTCACCTCCATCATCGACGGCTACAGCTTCGACTGGCCCCGTCTGGCGCAGAGGCCTGGTGTGGCGCAGATCCGCAATTTCATTGTCAGACAGAAGCAGTTCGAGGCCTACAACGATTTCCGCAGGGAAATGCGTGGTGAGGCACTCTGCTCGAAAGGCCATCTGCTGGTCATGACGCGCAACCGCGATCTCACGTCCGATTACCTCCGCCAGTTGCATTCGCTCGTGGCCAACGGCTACTCGTTCAGCCATATCGATTGCAGCACGCTCTTCGATCCCACCCGTAACAATCCTTACGAGATGCTCTACGAGGAGTTGTGCGCCACAGGCAAGCACGTCTTCTGTCTGACCAACCCGGGTAGTCTCCTCTCCACGGGAGGCAAGGTCATTGTCAAGAAGATCGTCGAGAAGTTCCGCATCTTCGATGATGAGTATCTGCTCTGGATCTGCGGTCCCAAGTCTGACATCGAGGCAGTGCTCAACATGTTCCCCTCGCTCGCAGCCTTCTTCACTGGCGACCACCGCTTGGAACAGGAGACTCCCAAGGACTTTGAACAGGTGCACGCCTTCTTCGCTGCCCTCAAGGACGAATGCCTCTATTGTTCCATCGAGGCCATGGACGGACTGGCGCATGCGCTGCTCGAGGGCTGTCGCAAGGGTATCCTCTCCACCTGGACGGTTGACGATATCCAACGGTTCGTCGTCGAACAGGTCAAGCCGCGTTACCTCGTCCGCTGCTATCAGGAGATCAGCGACGAGCACCTCCCGCAGCTGGAACTCTGCGACCTCTGCCTCGACCAACTCACCAGCATCGAGTCCACCTACGAGCAGTGCCTCAAGGACCTGGACGCGATGGTCGGTCTCGACGAGGTGAAGCGGGGCATCCGTCAGATGGCCGCCAGCACCCGGTTCTTTGCTGAGCGTCGACGTCGTGGACTCACCACCTCGCAGAAGGCCACCTTCCACTGCATCTTCACCGGTAATCCTGGTACGGGCAAGACCACAGTCGCCAGAAAACTTGGCAAGATCTACCGCTCTCTGGGACTGCTCTCGAAAGGGAAAGTGATTGCCGTCGACCGAACCCGACTTGTCGGGCGTTACATCGGTGAGACCGAAGAGAACATGAAGGCCATCCTCGAAGAGGCCCGGGGCAACGTGCTCTTCATCGACGAGGCCTACACCCTCTCCGACGGTGCCAGCGACCGCAAGGACTTTGGAGCCCGTGTCATCGACTCGCTGCTCACCGTGCTCTCGCAGCCTGATCCCGACATGCTCATCATCTTCGCAGGCTACATGAAGGAGATGGATGCCATGCTCAACACCAATCCCGGACTGATGGGACGCTTCCCCTACAAGTATCAGTTCAAGGATTACAATGCCGGGCAACTCTTCGAGATCGCCTGTCGTCTGCTGCAGCACGATGACTACCGCCTCTCACCGGAGTCCGAGGCCCAGCTCCGCGAGTCCATCGCCAAGGCTTACGCCCAGCGCGACGACAATTTCAGCAACGCCCGATGGGTGGAGCAGTTTGTCAACAACGGCATCATCCCAGCGATGGCCAGCCGTCTCTCTGACTCTGCCTGCGATGATTATCAGACCATCGAGGTCTCCGACATCCGCCAGGCTTATACCAAGTTCAATCCCAAAGCCATCACGCTGAAGCCCCGCCAGAAGGTGGGCTTCAGCGCCTGAGGCGCCAAAAAAGAAATATTATGTACCAGATTCTGAAACACCCAGACAACGATCTTATCTTAGTGATTGACCCCCAAATGAGCGAGCCCGACGGTCCGATGTTGATTTGTGACGGTGGCGACACCGCTCTGCTCTTCCACTCCTGGACCAACGCCGTCAAGCTCAAGAACCTTTCTTCCCAGACCAGTGCCGAACTGAAGAACGCCAAAACCATCTATGTCTTCGAGGTGGCCGATGGCCAGTTCATCCGTGAATACACCGCTCCCATCAAGGTCGTCCGCGATGTCAAGAGCATGATGATGTAAACTTATAGTGTAATCCAATTTAATCTGAATGATGAAACAGTTACTGTTTATAATGGCAATCGTTGCCATTCTCAGTGGGTGTAGGCGAGATGAGAGTCGCCTCACCCCTGATGAACTTGATGCTGATTGGGAATGGAGATTTGACAGCCTCCCCACAGACACATCAGTTATGATCCTCGATTCAATGCTCAATAAGCTCTATATTGATGCAAGTCCCGCTTCCAGAGCCCGTCATGAGTGGGAGTGGGCGAGGGAGGCCCGTCGCGTACTGGGTTTGTCGTCAGAGGTGATCGACCTCGACCGTCTTGATGAAGTGTCAGAGCACCTCGATGAGTACTACGCCCCCTTGACAGCCTATTCTCAAGTAGAGATGAACGAAGCCGCGGGCGTATTTGCCTGTACGGCTAAGTTCCGTATGCTCAATGCTTATCAGATGCTCGATTCGCTGATGGAAGATTCTTTCGATAGCAAGGATCTCTTCACGGACTATCTCCTTTGGGAAGGTGTCAATCAGGAGTACGAAGACAACTATACCGATGGTGGCAGCAGTGCCCCGATGATGCTCAGTTCAGCCCACAAGTCTCTCTGCGAACTGCGCCGTTCTATCCTGATGGAGGAGATCGGCTATCTTGATGTGGAACATGAAGGTGCTGCGCAATGGTATGTTGAGGCAGACGAACTCCGTTGGAAGCCTGAGCAGAAGGCCATCCGTCTCTGGTATGACCATCGCATGAAGATGGCTGCCAGACTCGGAGACACAAGCCGCGCAGAATATCTCCGTCGCATGACTTACAAGACCGTCTTCATCTATCACCACCTCCAACTAGGTTGGGGTTATGATTTCGAAAACTTGTAAGTTTTTAGCAGATTTGTTTTGTTGACACGATAGTTTTTCGTATCTTTGTAGGCAGTAATCCAACAATCATGTACATAGAAGAAAATGGGAACAGATAGTATCTTCAATGAGCCAGACCTGCGTCTGCCAATGTCAGACCCAAAAGTCGGAAATGTAGAGTTCAGATGCGAGGGGCGGATGCTGACGATGAGCTGCGATACGCGACATGCGGGTATCTATTATACCCTTGATGGAACAGAACCTACAAGGATGTCAAACAGATACATGTCTCCCTTTAGGGTGAAGCCCAGGAAAACGGTGAAGGCCTTTGCAGTTAAAGAGGATTACATCGATTCTGATGTAACCTCTTTCACTGTCCCTGGCGGTAATCCTGTCATTGACTTTATACGCATTCATTGGCTTTGGATCGCAGCTTTGGCTGTCGTGGCAATAATTGCTGCCGTTCTTTATAAGGGCCTGAGTGGTTTGCAAAGTCTGTTGTCTGAACCTGATGTACAAACAGAACAGGCAATCTCTGTGGAACCATTATCTGATGGAGCACTTTATCCTGTCTTGGACGGTAAAGGCTGGATAGTGAAGGAGATGGATGGAGAGAGGGTTGTAGCTGGTCAGGTTAATGCGGAGATACGCATGTCGGATAGTGACCAGACAAAGACAAGGATGTAGGATGGCTGTCGTGGGTGATTATGAATCTCAATTCCGTCAGATTACCTTTGCCTATAACCGTCAGACAGGCCGGCTCATTTCGCCACAGTTGGGTGAAGGTCATGTGGAAATTGTAAATGGAATCGTCAAACTAAGGATCTTTTTTGAAGGATGGATCATAGAAAAATAGTTCCCGTCATCGTTGTGGCAATAATGAGTCTTTGCCTCATGCTTGGTTCGTGCAACTTTTTGCGCAGGACCAACAGCAGTGAGGGTGGTGATTCTATTCTGATTAGCAAGGCACAGAGGGATTCCATCATTCAATCCAGGGAATTCTTTGCCGGATTGAATATGGACCTACAGGAAGAATTATACAATATCCTTTGGGAAATGGATGAGATTGCTGGTGAGACGTTTGAATTGGAACGCCAGCGTGAACGGGAGGGTGGTATAGAAGACCGGGTGGCAGTGCGCATACAGAAAAGGATCGCTTCAGTGCGTGCCCAGATAGAGAATGCTGAAAAACTGGCAGAAGACAGGCCACAGCTCAAGTCCATGTTCACTCAGTTGCGCCATTCCCTCTCAGATAAGGATAAAGAACTGGAACGTTTGAAAACGAACCTGAACCAGAAGAAGAGCACACTTCAAGAGAAGTATGATGAATTGGAATCCATCAAGAGCGATCTTGAAATCAAGATTTCCGTCCTGGAGACAGATCGTGCCGGTTTGGAACGGGCTGAGGCTGCACTTAGTAATTCAAAGGTCACCGCTTGGAGCAAAGCTGGCAACAAGTTGATGGAGAGTCTTGACTACATAGAAATAACCAAGAAACGTGGTAAGGGGAAAGAAGTCCGGGAAGCCAAGATCAGGATTGCAGAACGGGCTGTCAGTTGCTTTGAAAAGGCCAAGGATATGGGTGATATGTCGGTTGATGAGAAGATTCGGAAGCTGAATACCATCATCCAGCGACTTAGAAATGGTGAGAATGTTTAGGTGTAGAACGAAAGGGCTTGGGATATGAAGAATTTCATAAAGTTTCTGATATTTGTTGGGGTCTTGTATTTTGTCAATAAATCCTGCTCGTTCAAGGGCCTGCTTTTTGAAAACTCTCCCAATGAGCAAGTGGCCGTTGCTGACAATGATCTTGCGACAGCATTAGATGAGAATGAGCATCTGGCAAGCGAAGCCACAGATCTGCGCAAAGATTTGTTCAGCATACTTCTGGCCTTGAACGGCATCACCGATGAAACTTTGGTTTTAGAGCGCAGTCGCGAAACAGATGGTTATGCAAATAGACAGAATGTTGCTATGCAAATTCATGCCAGAATGGATGCCTTGCGAGACCAGCTTGCAGATGCGAGGCAGAGGGCAGGAAACAGTGAGCAGTTACAGCAGGAGATAGATCGCCTTGAGAAATCCTTTATCGCTAAGAAACAGGAGATAAAGCGTCTGACCAATTCTATTGCCAAAGTGGATGATGATATAGAAAAGGCTGTGGAAGAGCTCGAAGTTGAGACCAGCAAGTTAAAAGAGAAGGAATCCGAGTTGAAACGGGTGAATGAGAAGAGAAGAGCTACCATCAATGAAAAGACGGCTATTGACCAACGGGCATGGATCTTTGCTGGTGACGAGTTGGTGAGGGCTGCCAGAATCATTCCCCGCCCCTCCATTGGTAGGCAGAGCAATGCCATTGTCGATGCGAAGAAACTCCTTCTCAGGTCTGCATGGGAAGACTGTTATGATGTGGCCATCCGTATCAACCCCAGGACGTCTTCAGCAGCTGATGCCCGCTATTTGTCAAATGAGGCTCAAACCCTATACCAAAGAGCCTCAAAGCGCCAGGACATTGGCGAGAAGACCGTCATATATGATGAATAATGCCGTTTCGCCGGAATTATGCGCACATTTCTATTCTTTTCTTTTTATGATTCTTACTTCTACACCATCATGAAGCATATCATTATCGATTTCTTTGGCTTCTACATATACTTCTGTTCCAGAAAGTAACTCTATCTTCCCGAAACAATTAATAAACAACTCTGTTATCTCTTCATTATTCAATTTTGCATATAAATTATAGATACCAGCTTCTAGATATATTTTCTCATCGTCATAGCCAGAAATATGAGCAAGCAATTGATTCTTTTTATTTGTTCTCAATACAGGATTAACTTTTAGAATAACTCTATATGCAACCTTCTTACCATTAAGACTCAGTTGAGGACCACGACTCGCTAAGACATATTCTGAAATAGAAAAATCATAAGATCTGCCTACGGAAAGTTTATAATTCTTATCTGAATATCCATAAATACTATCAAAGGATATGATATATTTGTCTTGTTCTTCTGAGATTATTATACCTTTTTTCCTCAACCCTTTTCTAAATTGTAAAGAATACTTTGTTTGGCTTTGAGTACTAAATACAATGTCATCAGTTTCTTTATTTTCAATTATTATTGCATCTTTTGTGTCTCCTTGCATGAGTTGCTGATCTATGGTGAATTCACTAGATTTGTAATCTACATACCGAGCAGGAAGATACCCAGTCAAGCCGTCATATTGACCACCTATAATATATGCATCATAATCCTTCTCGTTTTTTGAGAAGATGGTTATTTTGCATTTATAATCTTTTGGTGGCTTATTTACAATAGTGTGAGGTTTGTCTAACTCAAAAATTTCTTTCCCATTTACAATGCCCTTATATTTCACCATCATAGTAAGAGGGGGTTCTTTGTCATATTCTTGTTTGGTTGCATATAGTATTTTGTTAGGAATAAAGATCCTTTTACAAGAGCTTCTGATATATAATACTATACCCTCCATTCTTCTCCCGATAAGATCTGCTTCATATGTGTTATTAATCACTAATTTTTTCGGTTTTAATTCAAATAGGGAGAGGCATGGCATCTGTGTTATAGGATCTATATCTCCTTTGAAAATTCCTTTGACAATCTCGTTTGGGAAAAATCTCAATTCTTTCTTCTCGCGACACTTAAGGAGCCCTCTTTGTGTCTCAAACTCAACCATGTAGGTGTTAGTACCTTCGTCATATAGTATAATTTGGCAATCAATTGTTCGTGGTTTCGTCTGAATATGGGTAACAATAGAAGGAGTAACATTTGGATCTTCAAAAGAAAAAAGAGGATATATTTCATTATTACTATACAATATCTTTCCGGTAAAATACACTTTCGGCTTTGCTATCATATTAAGTGCCCAGTTTTGAATATTATGCCTTTCGCCTTCTATGATTTTACATCTGACAATATCATTACATGTGAAATCATATGGCAAATCCCCGTAATTCCAGCTAACTTTTGTAAATCCTTTTTTTTCTAAAACATGACTAAATGATGCAGAAAAGCCGGTATACATAACACTGCCTTTCCATTCTAAACAAAAGTTATTATTATACTTATTAAAATAACAAGAAAAGAAAAAATCACGATATTTAAAATGTAATTCTTCTTCCTCATTCAAACGTATAAATTTATCAATGTTGAAGTGTCTATAGATAGCACATAGAAAAGCATAAGCAGGGGGAGTTGTTTGTATAATAACCCTTTTCTTTGTTTTATGATCTTCTGCAAGAAACAAATTTTTATCCAATGGCATTATCAGATGCGTGGATCTTTTTATTTCTCTATCATTTTTACCGTCTTTGGTTTCATTTCCTTTGTCGTCTTCGACATCTTCTTCAATATCTGATAAGGATAATAGTTGATGACTGCCATCAGAAAGAATTAGAATCTGTTTTTCTTTATCTATCAGAATGACCTTTAATTGATAATCAATCTGTTCTTCATCTAATTTAAATCCGGGAAGGATGGTTCCTTTACATCCGTCAATCTTTGTCCGATAAATACCCATTCTAGAGAGCCAGATCTTATTGATAAAGACAAAATCTCCTGCTTGAATATTTAATGATTTCCAGTTTGTTCTTGGGTCAGTAGGTTCTGCATCAAACGATAAATCTTGGTCAATACCATTAATCCATAAGGTTAGTTTGCTACCAGATTCCCAATCTCCTTCATAATTTAGATCCTGTATTTCCTTGGCATCGAGATGAATGAAAGAATAAAGATTATGCCAACGTACAATTGCATATCTTTCATTTGATATAATATTTTGCCAACTCAATACGATAGCCACTTCTCTGTAATTTGGACATAGTTCTTTTTCGTCTAATTGCTCAATACATCTACTACATGCATCTAATACAGAGAATATGTATGTGTTATTCTTTATGTGTGCTATGGCGGGCAATTTTATTGTTGGTTTACCACTATTATTTCGTGTAATCAGATTTGATATGAATGTTCTCTTTACATAACCATTTTCATGCCTACCAGACTCGTGCCTAAGACAATCTGGCATGTCTTCTTTGACATTTGTCAAACCTCTGTACTTTCCGCATTTAACATATAGAATATCTTGATCTACTTTGGATTCACAAATAACCTCTATATCCACATATTGTCCTTCTTTAATATCTGCTACATTAACTTGGGCAGTAGTTGTCTCTTCTAAAGACACCTGTTGGGGATATTTGGGCGTAGTTACGTCTTTCGGGAATAGAGTTATTCTTTTTTGCTCCTTGTCGATTTTCACTATTCGGAAAAAAGTTTTCGAGTTTAAGGGATGTTTTTCAGCCCATTGACAAATATCTTGTTCAGTCAGAGCAGTATTGGGAATTAGGGATTGTACATATCCATTATTATTGAACAAAACAAACAGGCCACTATTACTATAGTTCCAGATAATACATTCTATCTCTTGTCCTACTGTAAGACCTTCAAAATGATTGATATCATTTATCCATTTTGGTTGTTCAATTTCTTTTTTCTTGTATTCGGGGTTATTGCATAATTCTGTCATTCTTGTCTCGCTAAACGATACATTTCCTGTTGAGTCGACAGTATTAACATATACTTTCATGGTATCGCCTTCTTTCTGCAACTGCTTGTAATGTTTCATATCTTCTTTGGATTTCGAATGGAATAAATCGGAAGCAGTCATTGTTCCATATAGTCCATCGTAATCGACAATGATATGATCATCTAAAACTGTATCGATTTTAACTTCTAACGGTTCTTCCTTCAATATATTCTCTATTTGATTGTTGATATCTTTGTCTTCATGTAGTTTGGCTCTTAATTCGCTGACAATCGTGTTACGTTTATCTTTTGCTAATTGATCTTTCTTGATATATGATACAAATACAATTTGATCTTCGCTAAAATTGTCAATATATAGTTCTAATTGGGCTCCTACTTTTTGCTTATGTAAGAACCCTTTCACACAGAGCCTTCTGCTTAATCGGAATCTCCAGTTGTAGAACTCATTTGATTTCAATTCTGCAACAGGATGATCATCTGTTGCAGCCTTCTCAATAATTAATGAGATTGTTTCCCCATTTTTCCATATTTCCAATAATCTCTTCTTCTGCTTCAATGCTGTTTCTTCGTAAGCATCCATCAATTTGTCGATAGGCAGTTGTTCCTTTCCCAAGCAACCCATATTATTATTTGTATTTTGCATATCTACTGATTCCATAGTCTTTATATTGTTATCAGACAAGTTGTTCATATGTATCTTATTTAGTTAATTATTTCTACACATAGTGCAACGCTAATCAATATGTTGTTCCGATAATTGATGGAGGGGAAAAACGAGACTTTATCTCCCACTTGAAAGACCTTGTCCTTGTTGGTTCCTTCGTCAATAAAGAATACATATTTTAAATCGTTTTTAATGGAAATGGCTAATTCTTTTTGCCGATATTGTATTATAGTACCATTTACAAAACCTAAAACTTCGCCTCTCTTTGTCTGGACCTTTTTGTAATCCAGTGGTGATATTTTTCCATTCCTTTCACAAACCACAAAAGATGTGGAATCTTCTCCGGAAGATGGAGCTAGGGAATACTTGCTTGAAAGCCTGGGCAAAGGAGGACAACTGCTGAAAAATGAACCTTTCTTATACCGTTTGGGATCAAACTTATTAATAATACCACTTTGAGAAGGAGAAAATAGGTGGGTTTGAGCTGGTGACGAGTCTATCACCACACAAACATTAGGTAATGAGAACTCCCAATGGTTAAATTCTTGATTAAGATATTTTTTAAGAATATATCTAATACCACTTTTCTTTTTACAGAAGAGAAATACGTCTTTTATATCGGATTTCTTGCAATTATTGACCAAATCTTCACAAATAGAAGTATGATATAGCTCTGGATGGTTAATTTGTACTATATCTATCAGGGAATTATAATCGATAGATTTATGATACGTACCGTCTTGGTCAAGATAGAATTCTATATAACCATCACCATTGCAGTTTCCTGACGGATTCTCAATGAATAATAGGGGTCTGTTGCTATATTTATTCTGCTCTTCAGCAGGGAGTTTCTCAGTCTTAACTTTAAAAAGGTTACCATCGCCGTTAAAACGCATATATAGCTGGCCGATTTCTTCGTGCCTTATAGGTTGGGGGATAGCAGCAAATAGCTTGCCTTGATAAGTTATCTCATGATAATGAACCCGATAAACAGAATAAAAACCTTCGTCATTAACAGAATATTTCGTTTTATGTGTTTCCTTTTCTCGTTTATAGAATTTAAGAATCTCTTGATCGTATTGTGATTTGTAAAATGTCGGAACCTTTTCAAGAGGAAGCAGGTCCAAAAGCCAAGGATTGTGGTATATGACCGTCTGGCCATCTTCACTAATAAGGTATTTCTCAAGAATAGCTTGTTTATCAGGCTCAATCATCTTATGTCTCATGAACACAGAACTGAGAATCTTAAGATGGACATCGCTGCCTATAGGCAAATCCTCTATCAGACCAATAAGTGAGCCGTCTTTTTTCCATTCTTTTCCGATAATCAGTTCTTGTATTTTGGGATTACCAAATTTTGTTATCAGTTTGCTTGCTGCTCGCAAGTGTATTCCAGATCTAAATTGATATTCAAAGTCAATATCGTCTTTTTGCATGCTCTTATTGATGTCATTCAATTTGTTAAACATGACATCAACATTGTTTAAAACAAGAAGCGCATTGGCAGAAAGTCTGCGATTTATGATTTGTTCTATCTCATCAGTATCCTGGTTTAAAAGTGTATCAATAACATTTATGATTTGCCCATCTCTTAGCTTCAATAGAATTCGCATCATGAAACGTTCTATCTGTAAAGCCGTTTCTGGCAGATTCATAATAGTTATGCGTTTATACAATTCGTAAAATTTCATGTATAGGAGCAGAAGATTAGTACTTTGTTCAATCAATACACCAGATAAAACATTAACAAAATCGTTCTTCTTCCATTTCTTCTCAAAGACTTTCTCTTCGTTCTCTGGTCTTAAAATCCAGAGCCGAAACCAATATGGTGATAGAATGGCATCTAAAAGTCTTTCGTCACTAAGAAGTGTAATGCTGGCAAAAATCGGCTTTAAATAGTCATTTATTTGGACCTTAGAGTCAGTATCAGAATCTGGCAGTCCGTTTTCGTTCTTTTTTACATAATTTGTCAGGAATTTGGATACGCGTTGCCTGATTAGTTCTTTGGGTTGTATAAATAATTGGTTGTCGTCAGGGGTATTTACATCTCTGTTGCATGGTTCATCCATGATCGAAGTAGTGGCATATGCTATTACTGGTAAGAATAGATTGGCCTTAGAGGATTCTTCTCCGTAGGCCAGAAGCATACGGACAAACCTGCTCATTCTTCTACGAGCATCATTGGTTCTTCTTTCGTAATCCTTTATCTGATTCTCTATTCTTTCATTTAGCCGTGCTTGTTCGTTACTCCTGATTATTTCAATATCGTCCGGATCATAATAGTCGTTATCTTCTGAAAGAATTTTCTTCTTTGTTTTTTCTTTAATATCTTTGATATTTTTATCCCGATCTTTCCTCCCCCCTGAAAGCCAGTCGTGATCAAGAATTTCAAAAGTCTCTTTAAGAATGTCCATTATATCCTGTTTTAGTAAATTCTCAGGATTACTAACGAATTGTTCAATGGTGGTACGTAATTTAGTTTCGTCATCCTTGCAGACTTCTACTTGCTGGGCGAAATCGAAAGCAAGATAATAATCTTGCCATGAATCATGACTGAAACTATATTCATCATTTTCTTTTTTAAGGATAAATAGGCCGGTAGCGACTCTCAAAAGATCTTCGATGGTCGTATTAGTAGGAATAGTGAGAATTTCGTTTTTTCGTGCTAAGATATGGTCGTTATCTGTTGAACGGCATTGGTTCTCAAACAGTTCTTTTGCAATAATTCTAAGCAAGTTATTCACCAAAAAAACAAGTGTCTGTTCGTCTTTTACTTCTGGAAGAACAAAATTGGCTTTCTTGATAAGCCTTTCTTCAATAAGTCTTCTAAATAGTTCGGATAGTTTAATATCATAATCTTCTTCTTTGATGCCTTCTTTGCCGAATAATTCTACGATTTGCATTAATTGCATCGGGTTTTGGGCAAGCTCACCAATCTCGTGGTTCCTTATACTATTCCATAAATCTGTAGCATTATATTCATGGCGAGAATTACTATTGCCGACAATGTTGTTATAGTTATTAATCTGAGTCAATATCTGTACGTCATCTAATGGCTGTAGGTCATAACGCTTGAAGTTCCCAATAGTACCTCGTTCGTTTGTGGATATTCCACTGATTCTTGTTGTTACAAAATATCTGACATCTTTGTAAACCGAAGCAAAATCAACAAGATTATTAATAACTTGCGTTCTCAAAGAAAAGGAAATGTTATTACCAGCTTGATCCTTTTGCGATATCTCATTTAAGCCTTCAATAAACAAGAGACATTTCCCCTCACTAAATATCTTCCGAAGGTATGTTCTGATTGTATTAATCTCATTTACGTCTCTTTGATGTTGTATTTTGTCGTTGGTACCAGTACCTTCAGTCTTGGCAATTTCGTTGATGATATAATCAAAAAGGACATCATCTGATTTTATATTTTTCAATTCAATTTTGATAGGTAAAGGCTGATTCTCTTTGTCTTGTTCCCATGACATTATTGCCTTATGGATCATGTAGGCGAGCATTGTGGTCTTTCCAGAACCAGATTCTCCTGCTAAGAGTGAGAAATGCTCTTTCTGATTCTCTAATAATTCTTTGGCGATAATATAGCTATCATCAGAATCCTCGTCCTCGTCTTCGTTATTCTTATAATACTTTAATTTAACATCAATAATCTTTTCAAGGCCTTTTGTTTCTTCACTATTATAAATCTTATGGTTGATGATATCTAATTGTTTGTTGCGGAGCTTTTCCACATAACTATCTAAGATTTTTTCCCCTTCTTTTGCTACTTCTTCGGAGGTGAAAGCATCATTTTTATCCAATGCCTCGTAGATGACGTCAAATTTATCCCAGACTATCATGAGGACAAAGCATGCGACACTGTCTCGGACAGTTTTCCTTGTTCTTTGACTGTTAAGGTTGTATTTCGCATCTAGCACAATATGAGAGGCGGTCTTATTCTTGTATTCTTTTATAACATAAGCAAAATCTGCCAGATGGGCTATTTGGGAATTAATCAGTGGCTCCCCTTTGTCTTCTAATTCTATGATTCTCCCCATCGTCCATTTTTCTTTAAGCATTTTTGCTGTTATTGATTCGTCGTATAGCAATGATACTATTTGCCTCAAAAAGTCTTCCGTATCAATTAGGAGTAACCGAATATCCTCAGTTGTAACCGAACCAAAAAAGATGTTTTTTAAGAAAGAATCTTTATTGTCCTTATTCCTTATAAACTCTATCAGTTTTAAAGTTAGCACAAATACATGACTTAAGTTCTCCTCAATATGAGAATCCTCAAAGATATCTAAGAAATCACCTATCTCAATATCTTTCTCGGAATTGGTATTACCCACATCTTTGTATCTTATTTTAACATCATGCAGTTCTTCGAGGAAATCGTTAAAATCATCCTCATTCAAAATGCTTTGGTCACAAAATTTTAAATCTTTCATATTTTATTTTTCTTTAGACGTGAAATATATATCGTTATTATGCTGATTGTTACCCTCTTGTACCTCTTCTATTATTTTCCATGTAATAGTTCCAACAATAGAGAAGGCTCCAAAAAGCAAAAGCAAATGGCATAAAGACGATAATGAATCTGGTATCCAATTAAGTTTGTCTTTTCCAAACAAATCATAGGAGTCGCTTAAAGCAGAAAAGAGTGTTAGGATAACTGCTACAACACCAATCCATTTTGTAACATTTTGTTGGCGTCTATCGTGTTCTTTCTCAAGAAAAAGACGCTTTTGTTGAATTTTAGTTTGTTTTTCTTGCTCTTGTTTTTGACGTTGCTCAAGTTCAACCATTTTTTCATCGTGCAATTGTTCCAAAGTTTCTTTGAGGGTTGCAAGCTTATTATCTACATCTACGAAATACCGATTGATAGAGAGATTTATACAACAGAATAAATAAAGCGCATTTAAATGAGAGTGGTCGGAAACATCTGTAAAGTATGTATTTATTTTAGTTTTACTCATTTTTCTCGTAAGTTCGCGAAGATGCAACAATCTACTATCCAAATCATCTCCAGAATAACCGTATTCTTCTGCCAATTCACGACTCATTTGTAACAAAGTGTGTCGTTGCATAATAACGAGGAGATATACCCAAAGATAACTGTGAACTAATGGGCCACTATCAAAGTTCTTCATAAAGTCGTCGCCAGGCCCTTTGAGAATAGTAAGGACACCGCCCCCCTCCACAGAACAACCTACATAGACGTTTTCAAACAATTGTTCATAAACATTCTGCCCATATGAAATGGGAAGCGTGAAATAATCTTGGTCTTGGCAATGGATTATGCGAGAGAAGTCGGATAATAAATCAGGGTCTTGACCTGTTTCTTTATTTACTTGCAAATAAGTGAAAACATGCAGTCTGAACTCATCAGCCCTAATATACTTCCCATTAAAGTTTGACATTAAACTGTCTGTTAGTTGGCGCATACTCCAGTAATAATCCAAGAGATCTCGGATGTTGTAACCCTTATTATGTGTATTTCTCTCTAGGGCTCTGTTAATACTATCTATTCGGTTTGTGAAGCTTTCTTTCTTTTGCAATTTCTCTTTACATGTGAGAATGAACTGCTCATTCTCCCTTTTGTATTCATTATACTCTTTCCTGAGAGTCTCACGGTTTTGGAGAATCAAATTCTCGTCATTTGTTTTTGCGTTTTCGCTTTTGGGGTACTTTAGTCGTTCCGTCAGTTTCCTGATTGACAGAATCCTTTTGCTAATATTCTTTCGCAAAATATCAATTTCTTCTTCTTGCTTAATCATCTTTACTTGATGAAGAAGATAAATATGCGAGGACTGAGAACTATCTTCTTTAAATGTCTTAAACAATGCATAGTTTAATTTGCTCAGGCTCTCCAAATCCTTGTTCCCTGTCATTTCGATGGAGAAAAGAAGCACCCCAACCTGAGCATTTGGACAAATGATAAGTTTTGGGGAGAAGAACGATGAAAGGTCTTTTTCCGAGTTGTTGAATCTGAAGGTAATTGATTGTGAGACTTTTTTGCCGCCTACAGTTCTTTTTTCGATAATGGCATGTTCTGTGTCGTAATCCATCATACCCTTGAAACGATCAGATTTCTGTGATAAGGAATAAATATGAAAATCGTGTGTCGCGAGTTCCTGATCGCTTGGTAATTTCCCTGTTTTTTTATCTTCCATTACCGATTTTGAGATGAATTCCTGTATGTGAGAGTATAAAATGCCTTTGTCAATGTTCATCTTCAATCTCTCCCAATCGGAATTCTGATCAAAAATAAATGGTTGCCCCCCCTTAATATAAAAGGGCATCATGAAAAAAGTAAATGCTTTTTCAAAGTTTTTTGCCATAAACTATGTAATGCTTAAATCTTATTTCCCTATTTTTGTGAAATACCTGACGAAATTGTTGATGATGTCGAAGCCTTCGTCTTTGGGAATATTGCCATCTTCGATGTCATCCATGACGAATGATATTATCTGCATGGGGGTGATGCCTATCTTCTTGGCGATAAATTCGATGACATGCATTTCTAGTGAGGGATAGTCGTCATCCGACGACATGACCTCGATGAGATGGAGAATATAGTCTTTCTTCTCCTCAATAGTGTCGATTTCCACAAACCCGGCTACGTCGTCTGTACCACGAATGGCATCCATGATTTCTGTGAAAGACATTCCTTCCTCCTTGCAAATCTCAATAATGACCTCATGCTCTTCACCTATGAATTCTCCGTCAGCGACTGCAACAGAAATAAGATCGCGTGTAAGATTCCGCTCTTCTGTATTCAGATTGTTTACAAACCATTTAGTTATTCCCATAATAGTTATAATTTTAGACGCTACAAAGTTAGGACATTTCTATGAAACGACCAAATAATATTAGAAAAACTTTTTGATTTCTCTCTCTCTTTCTGCAGACTTTATTGTTTCGCCTTGATTCTTATCGCTGACAGACTTTCTTGAATCTCATTGATCCGGTCTGTACTGTCCGGAAAGGCTTCTTTGAAGATCTTTAATGAGTTCTCATAAAATTTTGCTGCATCGGAATACCGGGATTGCCCTTCATAAAGAGATGCCAGGAAATCTAAGCCAACAGCATATAGATATTTGTCATGGCCAATTTCTATTGGCTGATATTGGATGGCGTTCTCTAAATATTCTATAGCCTTTTCCTTCTCTCCGTTTTCGGAAAAGAGGAATGATAAGGAGCGATAGCTGTCAGAGATAATTCGCCCATTTGGATCTATGGAATCAGGCTCCGACTCATTGCTTTTTAAAATTGTGGCTGTTTCAATGGCTTTATGCAGATAAGTCTCTGCAGAATCGCGGTCTTTGAGATTCACATAATTCTCCCCTATGTACCACTGCGTGAATGCAATTTTGGGTGTAGGCTCATCCCACGTCCGGGTATATATCTCCAGAATCGTTTTTTCGCATTCGATGACTTTGCGCAGATTGCCTGAATCTTCGAATTGCTGGCTTAGTTCTTTGTATTTGTCAACGAAGCTATAAAGAGATGAATCTTCTCCGTTTTGTTTCTTTTGCGCTTCGTATTCCTTATTTAATTCTTCGAGAGCGTCATTAAGGCCTCCTGATGCCTTATGCTGACATCCGATGGAAATGGCTGCTAGTATGGCCAAACATAGACATGTAAACTTCTTCATACGACTCCTTTTTTGCAATTATGTTGCAAATATACAGATTTCTAAGCAAATATGCAATTTTATGAACTAAAAATATTGTTTTTACTGAGGAAATTGTTATCTTTGCCACAAATATTGGCTAACAGTATGTCAAAGACGATAGTAAACATTATCACAGAGGATAATCCTATCCCAGCATACCTCTTTATCAAGGAGAAGTATGAGGACGGAGACAAGTTGATGTATATCTCGGCCAAGGATACTGAGGACGACTTGGATGCTTTGTCGGAACTGTTTAATGTTCCTGCTACGCATATTGAGGAAATCGTACTTAAGAATGATATGGATGAGTTTACTTACGAAAAAATATGTCGTACGGTTTTGGGACGTCTAAAACAAGGAATAAACTATTGTGTGAACTTGGCTGGTGGTACCCGCTATATGGCCTTGGCCATACAACAAGTATTTGAACGTGTTAAAGCGGAATTTTTCTATGTGCAAGTAGATGAAAACTTGCTGGTAAAGTCACTCTTTGATGACAGTATATTCAACAACGATGATTATTTCTATCCCATCCGACATCGAATGACAATCGCAGAATACCTGCGGATTCATGAGATCCAGCACGACCTTGATCAGTTTGAACACATACCAATCCGATCCCAAGAGGAATCTGAGTATATTTACAAACTGTATATCAATGACAAATTGAAGGGGAAGCATGGTGATACAATGGAGTTGCTACGGATATATTATCGGAATAGAAAGAGTGTTCTGATAAAGACATTAGAGACGTCTAATACTAAACAGGATCCTGCTGTTCCGGGTTTGTCGAGTTTTCTTAATAGGATAGAATTTGTCCCGGAAACTAAAGGTGTACTGACTCGAGCTGAATTGGAGTACTTAACCGGTGGCTGGTTTGAGGAGTATGTGTATTATCTGGTGAAAGAATATATCAAGCCACAGGATATTGCCATCGGTGTAACCATATCGCGTAGTGGTGTTAAGCATAATAATGAATTGGATGTGGTCTTTACTAAAGGCAACAAACTGTTTGTGATAGAATGCAAGACGGGTGTACAGACAGAGCGTCTATTCAATGAAATTGTCTATAAGGTATGTGCCATTCGGGAAGCATTGTTAGGCGTTTCGAGCTACTCCTATATATTCTCGTTGAAAAAGGATTATACAGATGTGTTGAAACGTATCGCCCAGAATATGGATATCATATTTGTGGATCGTAACATCTTAACTGTGCCACGTAACTTTCATCTGGCTATGGCCCAAATAGACATCCTGTCAAAAAATAATATATAGTTTATAATGGAAACTAAAGATAACAGCATAATGAAAGATAATAATATGGTTGTCAACTTGGCTATGTTAGCCAATATCTACGGTTCACTTGAGAACGAAAATTTTGTCGTGAATACGGCAAGGTTTATAGAAAGAGTCAAGGCGATCTCTGGTCTCACATCTGACAAAGAAGTAGAGGATGCCGTCAATCATCTTGTCAAAGATAAGATAGAGGATGGTGATTCTTTTTCGTCAAAGAGTCTTATAGACAAATGGAAGGACCAAGTCTCTGCCGCCGTCAGTGATTGGCTTGGTGAGGAAGGAGAAAAATTCAAAAACCTCGAATTTGTAGGAGAATTCTTTAATGATAAAGTGAATCAGCGTAAGGATGCTTTCAAGTATATTTTTGCCATTTATGAGAAAGAAGAAGAGTCTAAAAGGGCCATTCATACCTTTTTCAGACTTAACTACGATGAGTATGGACGGCTGAACCTTGACTTACGAGAGGAGAAGAAGCACGTTGTCATTGTAAGTATCTTAGAATCTTTTTTTACGGCTATTAACATCCGCAATGAAAGGAATAATGTGGATTTGGAGGTATGTATTAATAGGTTTCATGAGTATTGTTACAAAGATATCACAGGTTATCCATATAGTAGGAGAAGGTGTAATGGCCTTATACAAATGGTTCATGATGCTCGTCAGGCCAAGAACCAGTATCACCCTCCCAAAGTCCTTCCTCCTGATATCTTCAAGAAGATAGTCAAGGCACTTTTTGTTTTGTCCGTGCTCCAAAGAGAGATACAAAACTCATCAGACATGAAGAAGAGTGTTAAAAGGGCATTGATGCTTTGGTATAATAATCACAAGGACCTGTTCTCGGTTGATGCGGAATTTATAAAAGCTTATTGGAAAGAGGATATATTTGTTCACAAAAACGTCAGTTCATTTGTTGAAACAATATTGTCTGTCAATCAGGCAAACTGGCTATGGTCTGTATTGAAAGATATAGATAAACAGGGAAACATCCATCCCAGTGCAGGTGATAATGATAGTATTGTAAGAGCCCGTTCTATTATGGAGTCTTCTCTTCAAACGGTTATTCGCAAGTCTGGGGTTTATGTGGAATCAAATAAAACGTTTGAAAGTTGTCTCTCCCTCTTGGAAAAAATGACAGATCATATCTGGAATATCAAAATGAGTGAGGCTTTTGATATAATCGAGAAAAGCTATTCTGTCTCAAATGACGCTTCCTGTCAATATGAGAAACTGATCAGTGAGCATCTGCCGAAGTTTGTGTTGCTACTTGCTACAATCGTCCAGGCATTGGAGATGGACCGTTACAAAACAGGAATTGTTTTCTTTAGAAAGCCCCTGACAAATCAATGGGCGAAGATTGTTATAAAAGATAAAGTAACGGAAAAAGATTACAATGTCCGGGAAAAAATGCCTTTGTACATTTCGATAAATACCAGCAAATGGAAAGCATTGCAAAAAACGGATGAGCTCAGAGAAATTTCCGTTGCAATAGGTGATAAGCGGATTAGTGAGAAGATAAAAGTCAAGATTGATTCATGGACGGTGGTTGGTCTTGGTTGTGAGAACGGGAAGAAACCATCCGTGACCATTTTTGAAGAAGCAAAATTCCCAGGACTGAACTTTGATGATAAAGGGGAGTTTATTGGTTCCGAACCAGAGGTCAAAGTCCAAGAGCCAGAACCTATTGAAAAAACTGAAGAGGCAGGAATCTCAAATGACGCACCTGATAATAAGCTAGAACAGAAGAATAAAGAGGCGATTGAAATTCAGCAGCCCACTCCTAAAGTCGATAACGTTGAGTTTAGATGTGATGGATCGCTGATGACGATGAATTGTGCCACACGTAAAGTCGACATCTATTATACACTTGATGGTACTGTGCCGACAACATCCTCCATCTGGTATCTGTCGCCCTTTATGATAAAGCCTAAGCTATGGCCTTTCTGGCCAAGACAGAAGAAGATTGTGAAGGCCATTGCCATCAAGGACGGTTACGTCAATTCCGACGTGGCCACCACAATCGTTCCCCTCAAGTATCCAATATCGTTATGGCTCATATTGCTGGCCATAGTCGTGATCTTTGCATTAGCTCTTGCTTGACGGGTGGCTCGTACTGTTCAAGGCTTTTATTTTTGATAGAGATTTCAGGGGGACTAAGAGATAATACTCTTTGTCCTCCATGATTCCTAGCATGGAATATGTGATCCGAACACTCTCTTCCTTCCCCTCATATGCATTGGCCATCGCCGTTCTTACTTCATCAATGTATCCTCGGGCAATACTTGCCTTTTTGCCCTTTCCCTTGGAGATCCTGATGTAATTGTTTAGCATGGCCAGCACGATAGCCTCGTCAGGATGCCATGCGTGGTTCTTTACGGGACTCTCCGGATCGTTAATCTGGATCCAGCGACCTGGCAACTGCTGTAGCCAGGCTATATCAAAGCCCTTCTTCATAATGAAGTCCGCACAATATTTTTCAAATTGCCTCAGCGTCGCCTTGTTGGCTTCGGTGATTGAAGATCCTTTCGCACAGGCATAAATTAGGCGGTCAAGAGACATGTCATATCTCAGGGCCCTCATAGTCGACAAACTGATTTGGCAACAGAAATCGTTTTCGTCAGGGATAATCCCCAAGTCCTCATAATATAAAAGCACTGTTTTCTTTTTTTGCACACTGGCTGTTTTACAGCTGTTTAAGATCGCGTCGCAGCGCTTGCGGGCATCTCCAATATATTCATCGATGTAATAACTGTCACGTGGATTGGGATCGTAAGCCATCCGCGAGATACTTCTGACCATGGCTATGAGCAATTCTTCGGATGCTTTCCACTTGGCTTTGACCCACATTAATGGTAGCTTCAACACATCCTTGAAATACACCATGCCAGTTTCTATCCTTTGTGCATAGCAATGCTCCTGCTGGCTGATGATGGTCATTAACTCACCGGGCAACGGATGCTCCTTGCTTACTTTCTTGTAACAGAAAGTAAGACTGCATGGATAGGCATCATCAAGCCAATTTGTATAATGTTTGATGAGGTCTGACCATTGAATATTCATCAATTTCTGCCATTTGGCATCTTTATCTGCAATCAGGGTCTCGCAGTCCATTAGGTGATGGCAACAGACGGCATTCTCGTCCATCCAGTCAGCATTCTCGTTCATCCAGTCGACATACCCCTCTGATGTTTTATCTGGTATGAGCAGAAGAGCCTGGTTGCGAAGTCGTTTAAGCTTGGTATAGACGATAATTCTTGCCAATGCCTTGCGGGCTATAGATATATCCTTATTGCGAGGATGAGAGTTTATATATTTCTTCAGGCAGTCGGCGAGCCCAGGCACTGCACCCTCAATTCCGCGGCAGTCCATCTCGTAGAGCTGTTTCAGGAATTGACGGTAACCATCCAAATTTTCCTTTGACAATCCGTAAGCCAAGTATGAAAGTAGTCTTGCCGAGAATGGTGGACGATTGATCTTACAAACCTCAGGAAACAGTCGGGGAATATAGTCGCGTGCAATATTCTTAGCACCCGATGACTCGTTTGTAGCATCTGCTGCCAGTATCTCCATTAGTGGAATGATGCATCTGTAGTAATTGTCCTTGATGCAATTTATTATCTGCTTCGTGGTGTACTTTTTCGTTTCTGTGGCATTGTAGTAAATCAGACTACACAATAGCGAAGGCGAAATATTCTTCTGATCTTTATACAAGTCAAGCATCAGAGAGTTACGCTTGTTAAGCACAAGCATATTATTCGTATCATTCTCATTGCTGCCCTCAACGATATATTGACACAGATCATCTAAAATGGGAGCCACGTTATCGTGGTCACGTTGCAGCAGATAACTGACCATTCGGTGTACATAAGAATCGGCTGCCTTGCTGCTGCGGGGACAGCCTTTATGAATCAGGGCATCACTCCATTCTATCAGCTCCTGAACACTGTTGGCACAGCCAGATATGGCAGATAGCATCTGTGGGGTCAACGATAGCCTGGGATTCTTTTTCTGCTGTTCTTCAAAATCTTTAAGGAGTGACTCTATATCTTCCCAGCAAGTTGTCGCCTTGGCTAGAACCGACAAGGTGATGGAGGTGGTGAATCTGTTTTTATTTGTAATCCACTCATCGTAATAATTCTTGACCTGCTGAAACAGGGCTTGTGTTCTGGGTTGTGAATGTATGTAGCAGTTCAGGATTTCACTAAAGATACAAATGGTTGCGTATTCATTCGTCCAATCAAGGTTTTGGAAAGCGTAATCAATGCTAATCTCTCCAGCTTTGAACTGCCATAATAGCATTTTGTTATGTTCAGATGGCGTATTCAGCACATGTTCTAATCCAGGAATTTCCTCCATCAACTTTTTATATGGATTGCCTTGCTGTTCCTCTACGATGGCCAGATAGCTGGAAATGCCATATAGTTCAACGGGATAACCGTTTTCGCTCATGGTCTTAAGATAACCGATTACGCTCAAATTTAATGGTTCCCCTTTCTTCAATATCTTTTCCCCCTGTTCGTCATAGAAATCCATCTTTAGGCTTTCACCTTGGTTACGGAAAATTCTCAGTCTCGAATTAATCACATGATAGTCAATCTTACATTTTGCTGTCTCCATAATCATCTCCAGCACTTCGTTGAGCCTTTCAAGGGCCTTCAGACGGTCAAGACCATTCAGTTGTGTGATGCGGTCAATCATGTATTTTGCCGTGAAAGAGTCTGGAAAAGAGCCAATTTTTCTTTTCTTTTCGATAAAGGTTTTTACATCGTTTACAAATGGAAGGTATGACTCGTTGGATATCAGACAGTTGTAGACATACCCACCTTCAAGCAGTTCGCGCTTCTCTTTTTCTAGGTAGGACAGGCACGCTGCTAAGACTTCTTTTTCAATATTATTTCTGCATTTCTTTTTAAAAAGACATCCCCATGCAACATGCGTGTCCGACATGTTCTTACGTAACTTGTTATCGGGGTCAAGGTCTTCAATGGGCTTAATCGTTTTGAGTTCATAGTATTCGGGAATGTCCACATTTGTTAGATCCAACATAGTGAGCGCAGTGCGAAGCTTAATAAACGGTTGCTTCATCAACTCGCATAGGGTATAGATGTTGGGCTTCACTTTCCTGTCTTGCATTTCCTTCAGTATGCTGAGGGCCTGCTCAAGGCTTGTTGAGGCAGAGAGAAGATGCCGGTAGGTAAAGCTGTCACGCTGCCTATGTAATTGGTCATAGATTCTATTGATCATGTCTACATTAAAGCCTCTATTTTTTCCACTACTCTTTTCCAGAATCATATTGATCGCAATGGTGTTGAGGGTCAGCGGATTGTCTTTGTCCTGCATGTGATGATGTAGATCGGTCATTAGCAGATTGTTGGCTTTCTGCATATCGCACGAGCTGTTGCTGAGCATGGCCGTATAGGTATAGATGTTGCGGAGTATGAGCGGTTTGTTCTTATATTTGGTTTTCAGTGGCTTGAAAATGCGATTGTAGACTTCATCATAGGGTACATCCGCTAATTCTTTTATCAGCTTACTCACGGCATAGCCGAACGTGAGACGCAAGGCGTGTTCGTCAGTTAACTGTCCATCAAGCGTTTTCTCTACATCACCGAGAAGACTCTTCACGAATTCCTCGCTGGCAGTGAGGTCTCCACCGAATACATTTCCTAGCATACTAGCCAAAGCATAAGGCTGCACTACGGCTAGCTGGTCAATACGGGTCAGTTTGCCCTTCAGCCGTTCAGCATCATCAGCCAGATATGGATATAAATGAGCGACAAGCTTGCAAAAATCCTCAAATTCCTTGGAATTGGACACCTTGAAAGCAAGAGTAGTAACAGACCGTCGTAACTGGAGCAGATCATAGGGCATATTATTTTCCCTGACACATACGGCCATCTCTCGAGGCGTCTTCCCATAGAGGGTAAATGTCTTCATCCAATCCTCAGCCTGCTTATAACTCTCAGCCCACTCCACCTCAACAGCAATCACATAGGCATCGCCTTTAAACCTTGTATAGTCAGGCATATTTCTGATCTCCTCACGCTCTTCATGTTTCGCCTTGCGCATCAGGGCACTGAACAAATGGTCGGTACGCATTATCTCAGGACATTTCTCAAAAGCGGTGCGAGCATCTTCCAATTTATTGCATCCTTTATAGATATAGTTTTCTATCAGGTTGGAATAGAAATGGGTGATAAGTTCATCGTCAGTATTCTCACACTTTATACGATCATCATTCAAGATCTTTGACAGATGAATGTCGGATGGATCTTCGCAATCTTCGCTAGACCACAGTTTATAAAGCCAGCCGACAGTTTTCTTCTTATAGGCACAGCGGCGGCAAAGGCGTGACACCTGGGCTGTCAGCGGCTCTTGTATTATAGTCTCACTGCAAAACAGCAATAGTTCCCTTACGAGTTTCATTTCTTTTTCAGGGGAGGGCTCAAATTCCTTGTCATCATCAAGCAAAGATCCGTCATAATCGATAAAATAGCGGTAGATATATTCCTGTACGATAATCGGTGCTGCTTTACCGGCAGAAGACACTCCCTTCCTCTTGTCATGAATAAGGTCATTCAAGACTTCCTCATAGGCTTTGGCCAATTGAACGTCTGTCCACTGACCATCATAAAGTATCATTTCCTGTTTACAGAACCATGTGGTGAGTTTTTCCATCAGTGTCCTATTGCCAATGTTGTCGTCGCGCCAGATGGAGAGTGCCTTGATGGCTTTCAGAAGCGCTTTTTTTGTCACCTTTATCAGATCTATGCCTTGATTCAACCATGCTGAGTACTCTTTCTTTATCTCTTTCAAGTTAACGAAAAGAGCACCTGTACGATGGTAGCGCAAGTTCCCCTTGTCAAAATCAGCACCAGCCGAGATAAAGAAGTCTCTCACATCGCCAAACTCGCGCTCATCCATCTCCTTGATCTCTATCCATTCAACCTTCTGATCGTCCTTGTCAGGGAGACAGTTCTTCGATGAGGCGGTGGCCACAATGACGTCATTGCTACCCCAAATCTTTTCAAACAAATTGCTAAGGGGATTATGATCAGCCCATTGGTCGTAATCATCGAGTACGATATAGAGTTTTTGATGCTCAGGCTGGTTCAGGTAGTTGACCAACTTGTCATATTCTGTGGCAGCATCCTCCATATTGACGATGTAAACCCATCCATCGTCCACGTCCTTCATTGCCTCCATAACGGCACGGGTTTTGCCCGATAGTGAATGGCCGATAAGGGCAACGAAGTTACGTTTTCCTTCGCTGATGGCGCTGTCGAGCTGATCATCAAAGCTTCGGCGAAGATAAGCTTCAGGGCAATTCTCTTTACGACGCATATCGGTAAAGAAGTGGTCCTTGGTTAGGTTATAGCTTCGTAATGCCCCAGAAAGGGGGCGGTCCTCACTAGAAACGAACGCCAAAAGCTGATGTCTGATTCTTTCTTGGAGATTATCTATGTCTGTGAAAGGTATGGCATATACCTTGCGATGAAGAACGATGTCATATTGGCTGTCTGCTACATAGTGCTCCAGGTTATATTTCTTCATGAAATCTTCATAGTTCAAACCCTCGCTGTTACTTTCCTTAGGCTCCCCATTGTATAAAATAAAGATATACTGGGGATCACCTCCATGTTTGAACTGTTCATACGCCACATAAAATTCATGCTGCGTCATGTTACGGATCACATCGTCAATAATCAGGAAGAACAATGTCGATTTTTTCACTTCTTGGTCTGCAGGATCCTGGGCATCCTTCTTTTCAACTTTCTGGGGGATGCCAGAACAGTTTTCATACAGAAAGGACTCAAACTCTATCTGATGCTGCTTCGTTTCCTGGTCTTCGTTAGCTACATTGATGGCATTAATAGCAGCCTGACGGTACTCTTGGATTCGCAGTGATGATGCGATGAAAACTTGATATTTATTCATAGACGTTTACTTATTTTTGTGCAAAGATAACACATTCCCCTTAAACGACCAAATATTGAGCTTTTATTCTTAGTGATTATAATATTTGCTCTTTAGTTGTTGGCCAAACATACGATTCCAATAATGTGGCATAGGCTCACTGGTTCTCTCACGACCAATCAGACAGGTTCCATCAGTGGGCTCGTTCTTTTCATCATGAATGACTTTATAAGTAACAATCAAGTCGCTGACGGTGTCAATGTCATAATTGGCCATCAGGTTGCGCAGGCAATGATTATTGCGATGTCGAGCCCTACGTTGTTCAGATCGATAGTATTCAGTATTTGAACCATTGCAAGCTCTACATTTTACATAATTACGATAAGTACGTGCCATAAATCTATATTTTAATTGTTTAACGATAATATTTGATGCTGTTTTCAAGCATCTTTTGCATGATAAGGAATAATATAATGATAATTGTGACATTTATTTTTGTAAATACGGCCTTCAAATGTGAGCTTTGATTTGAAACTTTGTTTTTGTTTGTAGGAAAATAAACGTCACAAGTCAATACGTAATAATCCATAGCATGTAGAGCTTCGGTAAAAGAGGAGCCCTATAAATAATTAATGTATAACAATTTAAACAGTTAAAGTTATGAAAGTTATTTTTTGGAATGTTACGTTAGTTAACAAATGGAAAACGCGCTTCCTGCGCAAAGTCGTAAAATGGAAGAACCCTCTCCAGTGCTGCATGGCCCTCATCGTGGCATTGGGAATCCTCTATGGTGCTTATACTGTCTGCACCTGGTGCTACTATGGCGTGAAGTACTTTTACCACGCTTTCATCCTTGACGATTTGTATAGCACATATAACTCTAGTACTAAGATCGGCCCGACGTTTAAATTCTATGAAAGCGGACCTTACGGCTATATCGAGGACACCCATACGGAGAAACGAATTCTCAAAGATGTTACCTGGGTGTCTGGTGTCAACGAGGACGATTCGCTACTATGCTTCGCAAGTCATGGCAAAAGAGGCTATTTCAACCGCAACACCGGGGATGTTCCCATTCCTGCTGACCGCTACTATAAGGCATGGCTCTTCTCTGAGGGAGTGGCATGCGTGATGGAGGCTGACAGCACCCTGAAGTTTATCAATCCTCATGGAGAGGTCGTGATCGATAATCAGTTCAAGTATTCTGAACTCGCAGAGGATATAGGTTTCATTTTTTACAACGGTCACTGTCCAATGATAGGAAGCAATGATAAGTGGGGGCTCATCGACAAGAATGGTAAATGGGAAGTTTCGCCGGAGTATGACGGGATTTCCATCACAAACAAGGGGTGGTGGGTCATCAGTAACGAAGATAAAGTAGGCGTGTTGAATGATAGCCTGAAACTGGTCTTGTCTCCCATTTATAGAGAGGTTGATGTGTTAGATGACGATGGTCTTGAGGTGTTGAATATGAACTTTGATCGTCAGTTACTTGACTATCACGGAAAAATGCTCAAAGATTTTATGTTCACAGACCTCAGAGACTTGTGGTATAAGATTCCGAAATCAGGAAAGTCTGATGATGAATACGAACAGATTCCGTCAGATTACAAAGAATACCATACAACATATTCATTTAATCGTGACATTGGTCAAAGAGTTGGTCTCTTAGGACCAGATGGCAACCCGGTCACACCTCCGAGTTACTTACGCATTGAGGCATTAGGTCCAGATCGCTTCAGATGTTACTATAATGACTGTTTGGAAGGTGAAGGCCTCTCGGTGTTGATCAACAGCAAGGGAACAGTCATTTACCCCTAGGTATCCACACTTTCAATCAAAGTACGCCATGATGGAAACAACAGTCGATAGAGACCTCCCCGTAGAAGAGCATCCTTACTATAAGGATTATCTCTCTAAGTTCAATCACGACCGTGAGTGGGAGTTGATTTACCCCAAGGGTTGGGAGAAGTGCTTTTTTGATTGGAATCTGTTGGCCCTACTTATATTCGGTTCATTCTTGAAAAACGTCAGTTATAAATTGGAACTTGATCGAGCGTGGACTCTCAATCCCCAAGGGAAGCCACGAGTCCACCTCATCTTCCAGATCAGAGACGATGAGGCACCTAATATCAAGCCTCTTGATGAATACCGTTTCACCCAGGCGGTGCAGCAAATCAGGATATTCACAGAAGAGCAGATTGGGAATTATGAACTGGCAGCCGAGGATGACGACTGTTCGGAATACGAGGAAGAGAAGGCAAAAAGACTCCGGATATTCGAACTCGAAGTGAAAAGAGTGATGGCTTATGCAAAAGTATGTATGTCCATATAAACGATATTCTAAAAATAAAACATGATATGTTTCAAATAAGTGTCACAAGTCTTGGGAAATGTCACCATACAGTTCAAAGCGACAGAAAAAAGGTCGCTCAATATTAATTATTAAAATATAATTATATGAAAAAGTATTTAATTATTTTGGCCTGCTTACTAGGTTTGGAGGCCAGTGCTCAGCAAAAACAGCCACAGCTGAGCGAAACAGAATTGAAGAGTGCCCAAGTGCAGATTCGTAAGGCTGTTGACAATCTGACAGGCTACATTGTTCGACTTGGAAACAGCGAAATGGCTGGCGGAGCCTCTCCGGAAGAAAAGATGAATATCCTTAAATTCATCAAGAGAAGTTTCTATGAGTTTAACTATCGTTATGTAAGTGTTCGAAATCGCTCAGGGTTGAAGAGACTAAAGGCGGAGAATTATTTTTACAATTTGGCTTCGCAAGGCTCGAGATCTGACGGGTTCCTTCGCGTTTATAAGATTGAGGCTGATGAGATTTACCTCACAAAGAAGGTGCTCAACCCCAGGAACTATACTCTTATTACTGCCAAAAATGGCGTTCGTATGTATAAAATCACGATACCTGTCACCCAGATCTTTTTGAAGACAAGTAGTATGTATAATCCTGAAAAAAATAGCAGTAATAATACGACTATTGAAAAAGATGCAAAGAAGTTTAACATCTTTGTCCTTGTTGATGACGAGGGGGATGTCCTTTGCAAACTAGGAGATATAAATATTAAGTCTAACAAATAAATTTTTACAACTATGAACAAAATGAATGAGAATTACAAGGGTAAGACTATTACCTTGGTATTCAATGGAAGTAAGTATGATCAGGCCTATTTAGACTGGGCTTTGCAATTCCGTCCTGAGTTATTTAACGCGGTCAAGGCCGGTATAGATGGCACCGGGGATCCCTCAACGGCTTTACGCAGCTCTCTTCAGTGTTATGGCTTGTCAAGCCGCCAAGAGGATCAGTTAGTGGAGTTGCTGCAGTATTGCATTGTGGAGGATAAAAAGGATGTATTCATAAAGGATAAAAGGATGGCTGTAGGCCTTGCAATAGGCTTTATCCTGCTTCTCACTATCCCAGTCTGGGCCGCGTTCCACTTCATGAGCAAGAACGAGAGTCCAAAAATGGCACAAGCCCCAGAGATTGAAACACCTGCGGTAGAACAGCCGGTAAGTCCAACTGTACCACCGTCCAAATTTAAGGACCTGGTAGTAGATGAGACCAACGCCCCAGTCATTACCCCGACAACGGTCAATACCGACTGTGAGCCTGCAAGTGAACCTCAGGTTGATGAGGCGCCCTCAATTATTCCTACCCCTTCTGCAGCTCCTGCGACAGCTTCTGTTTCGATTGCTGAAAAGGTTCGAGACTTGATTCTGGCGGATGACACAGAAGCTTTGAGAGAGCTATTTGCCGGTTCTCGCATCCGCATCGACGCAGCAGGCTATCTCACCGATTTTATTTCCGAGGACTGTTCCAGACTACTTAACTCGGGTTCCTCTATCAAACTGTTATATGATAAGGATGGTCAGTTGTTGAAAAGAATAATCATTAATAAATAAACATAGTATTAACACTTTAAAATTTTACAATTATGAAAAAGTTAGCATTTAATTACAAAATGGTTGGCAAATGTGCCAAGTATGTATTGAAGCTGTTTATGACCATTGCGGTCATTGTTATCACCATTTGGGCCGGAACTTTTGTATGGTCGTTAGGTGAGTCCATTTACGACGAGCATATCAAGGAAACTATATGTTGTGATCCTGACTGTTACCATTCTCAGTATATCAGTCAGCATGTCTATTACCATAGCTTGGAGGATGGAAAGAGCTATGTCTTCAATGCTCTGACTGGCAAAAAGACCATCAAACATATCCATTGGATTGCCGAGCCATCAGGAGAAGACTCACTCGTCTGCTATAGTGATGGCAAGAAGCGCGGCTATTTCGACAAGAATAATGGCAAGGTGGTGATAGAACCGAAATATGACCATGCCTGGATCTTCTCTGAAGGTATTGCCAGTGTGGACGAAAACGGCAGCATTAAGTTCATTGATGGTACAGGAAAGGTCATCATCGATAAGAATATGACCTATAGCTCAGACATGGATGGCTATGTATTTCATGGTGGGTATTGTGTTATTGGGACAGAAATGGGGCAATATGGTCTCATGGACAAATCTGGCGTATTTGTTCTGCCACAAGAGTATGACATGATTTATCTGGAAGAAGACTATGATTTATGGGTTGTTCAGAAAGGAGAGGAGATGGCTGTGTTTGGCAAGGATATGAACCCGGTGGTTCCGTTTATGGAGTGTCATATCATAATCTCCGAAGGTACTATTGATGCTACCATGCCTGATCATACCATGCGCAAATATGATCTGACCGGAAAACTTATTAACGACTTCTATATTTCCAGCGTCCGTTTGTTGGAGTACGAAAAAGATGAAATTCTCTATAGAGGTAGTGTGTCAGAAGAATACGATGGTGATGACGAAGTCAAGAATATCGAGATTAAGCCTTATCACCCCAAGGCGACGGCTCGCTTACGGGCATATGTCACTGACTGGCACCATGGTCTGATGACAGCAGATGGTCATATAGTGACGATGCCGCTCTATAATGACATCGATGCCTTGGGCTACGACCTCTATCTCTGCACCTCAACCAACGGTGACAATGTAATTGTAAACGGGAAAGGAGAGATTGTGAAATGAATAGAGATATTACATTCAAAGTAGGGGCGAAAATACACTCAATGACTCTCGCCTGCTGCACCACAGAGCACATAGGGGGCTCAGCCCCCGCTCTGTTGGTTAAACGTGAGCCCGATTTGGAGACGGAAATAATCCGCCTTGACAAACGCATTCGTCTTGATGGGCACAACGGCACCTTCTCCGATGTTTTCGCTAAAGTCATAGATGTGAAGAGTACTGGCAAAGATATAATAGTTTCCCTTGGTTTTGACTCTATCACAGCCCCTCCCTCACCGCCAATAGACGAGATGGTCTTTGACCATTTCCTTGTGAACGAGGAGAATGGAGAAATTGTGATTTATGCCAAAGAGGATGTGCATAGCCTGCTGCCTTTAGACCACTTCAACGTGATGATTGAATATGCAGACGAAGGTATCAGCGGTGTTCAGGAATTCAAGGTGACCGATAGAATAAGTGTTGTTGTTTCAGATGTGGGTAGCCATTCCAGTCAGGCCAAGGTTTACGATGAGAAAGGGGCACGGAGAGTGCCTCTGCTGGATATGATGAGTGATGATATATGTGGAGTTAACGTGGATCCGAAGGAACTCGATCAGTGTGACGAAACCGACAAATGCCTGATGGGGAATGAACATTATGTTACAGACAAATCTTATCCAATGTCTGATGCGGAGATGATTGCCCGACCGTCAATGACCGACCGTTTCCTTCCCATCACGCGTCGTGACGATGACAAAAGTGGATTGGAAAAGGTTCCCAACCACAAGTCGAACCATATGCCTTTTGGTAGCATAGATGAGATGAGTATCAAACTGAAGACCATAATGCTGACACTGCATGCGGTTTGCGCTTATCTTGTCAAAAGCAATGAAAAAGAGCAGAGACCTTTGGCGTTGCAGATACACCTAGAGATACCGAATGTGTTGACTCAAAGAGAATTGTATCTCTTGTTGAATAGACTAACGCGTTTAGCAAATCATCCTGATTTCCTCTCACTCTATGGGCTTGAATGTATAGAATTTCAGTCTATCAGTGAATCGGATAGCCCTTTGTATGCTTTTGTTGCAGCTCGCAAAGAGCGTTTCCATGGTCGGTTCTTAGTCGTAGACGAAGGACAGTCTACAAGAGACTATACTATTGCAGATGTGTGTGACCGGCAGATAACCCCTATATATCGGGGTGGTGACGAAAAGGGAGGCAACACAAAAAGATTTGCGACCTGGATGGAAATGGTTAATACATTCGAGTCCTATGGTAAAGACCGCATAAAGCTGGCAAGAAGATTGCTGACGTGTCAACACTATTTGTTGAACGAGCAAGCCGATATTGCTGAGAAGAAAAAGCGGGAGTTTGATCCTTGCCAGACTGGTTCGCCGCTGATTTTGACAGAGGACGCATCGAAACTATCTGATGAAAAGATTGTCGAACTAATGGATTCCTTGAAAGTCGAAGACACTTTTCAAACCATTAAGCGTACGGTGGAGGATGATGTCAACGATTTGGAGGATATGATGCGATATTGGAAGATTGACTATTTGTTGCTGTCAGGACGGGCCTTTTTGTTCAAACCACTATTGATGAAAGTAAAGGAGGTCGCTGCACGTATAGGAGTGAAGGTGTTTGTTGATAACGATCCCTTCATGTTGAAATGTGCTCAGTTGGACGGCGCTTTGACAGGATATCAGAAGGAGTACAATTTGGTGGGCTTCCCTATGGTGAAGGAGGCTGTGAAGTACAAGGAACACAACGTAATGGATGAGATTGCGTGGAAAATCATGGATTTTTTAGATTGGAAAGAAGGTCTCAATGTGTATTCAAGAGTAAAGACAGGTAATTATACTAATATTCCCCAAACAGAATATGACGAGAAGAAGTTGAAGAGTGGTGGTATCCTGATTCCATATGCAGAAAATCTGCGTATTTTTGTTAATAATGTGGAGTATGAACAAGCTCGTATCATTATTAAACCGGAGAAGCAGCAAAAAGCCTGTTTTGTAAAGCTCTCACCAGATGGAAGATATTATCTCCGCTACAAAAACTTGCAATCCGAACTGGTTCCTGTACCTGTTACCAAGGATGATGGTAATTTGCTGGCTATTTTATTCCCATGGTCGCTCAAACTCATCCCAACTCTCTCACTGGAGAATTTGCCTGAAGCAAGAATTAAAAGATAAGAAGCCCTATGATGATTGAAAAGGTTATAAACTTGTTGAGGGGGAAGCGCATGGCACAGCCACCTGAGGTGTCACACGACACCTGGGCAGAGGAGATGCACAAGGCCTATATGGAGAGACTGGAACAGCTAAAGGACCAGACAGACTTCCCCGCTGATGAAAAGGTCATGGGCCGGTTGTTGCCCTTGTTGGTAGAGATGGCGCTGAGAACCTCAGACTATCTGATGGTTGCCACTGACGACGTTAACTGTCTGAAGCGCCACACTGAATCGGTAACGCACATACGCGACGGTACTGCCGAGATGCTCAAGCCTTTCAGGCGTGACCCCACAAGGGTTCCGCTGTGGGTGATCGGGATTTACGATGCGCTCCGCACGATGGGTGTCCATGAGGGAACGATGGTCATCGGCGGGTATCTGATGGATTTCTCCGATTAATGCTGTCTTATTTCAAGAATATCTGTCACAAGTGCCGTTGGTGAATTCCTAAAGAATAAAAAATCATTTAATACATAAAAAAGATGAAGACTATTATTAAATTCATTGCACCTGCAGCCCTCCTCTTTCTAGTGGATTTGGTGCTGCCCTTGACACTCTCGGCTTATGTGCTGACGATGATGCTTTGTGTTCTGCCCCTCTTATGGCTTTCACGTCATGAGGGGTGGAATCGCTCTCTTTTATTGCTGCCATGGTCGGTAGCTTTTATGGCCAGTATTCTGGTGACGCGTAACTTTGTCTATCCTGACATTCAGACAGCCAGGAATACCGATGTCAATATCCTTGAACTCTCGAGCCTTACTGCAGACAGCACAGGACAGAAAAAGGTACTCCGCGTAAACTTCCCCAAACACGGTCCCGAAGATGCCGGACAGAGATTCAATGCTCTCGTCAGCTCAGATATCGATCAGATTATGGACGAGGATGTGGATGCGGCATTCCACTTCTACGACAGGGAAAGGAAACTGAATCTGGACTTCTCTGGAACAATCTCATACACTGTGGGAGACTTCCGCCAACCGTTGAATGCTGTCATGGAGGTGGATTCACTTAGCTTGGCAGCACAAGGGTGGAACCTGAAGATTCACGATTTGAGGGATACGGTAAAACCTGTATGGTGCTTGGTACTGATTATGGCTATGTTCCTGTTCATGCTCGTCATGCTGTTCAATGGTAGCTGTTCGTCAACTGCCAGTATGCTGGGAGTGTGGCTGTTTTTTGCTGTGGCTATGGTCAGTCGCCTTTACGATGCCATGCGAATGGCTTACTATCCTCCTCTCGGATCGAAGGACTATATTTTTCAGAGATACAGATCGCTCGTTCTGTATGATCCCATGAATAACCCCTTGTTGGCAACAGTTGTTATGGTCTTATTGATGATGGGTCTGACGGTCTTCTTCAGGAAATTGTCATACAGGACACAACTGACAGATCCGTCGATCGCCATGAGAAGGCTTAAGATCGTGTTTGTGGCAATGGCCGTCAGTATTGCCCTGAACTTTCTAGGCATAGGCAGAGTCATTTCGCATATTTGCCTGCCGGTCAGCCTCTTTTTCCTTGCACAGTATTACTGTCTTAGAATCGATAACAGGTATCTGATTCCCTGCCATTTTACCAGTTATGCTTTGACGCTGTTTGCTATTGGCAAAGGAGATCCGGGCTTCGCCATAATATGGATGGAGTTCCTACTGATATGGTCTTTGTTGCTAATAAATGTATATCGGTCGAGTAGTAATCAGATTAGTATGTGGAAGGATGGTCTGTGGTTGGCTCGCCTGCCGATAGTGGCATGTCTGTTCGTGTTGATGTTCTTTCCCCAATACGCAGTTCTGACCGTCTATGAGAATCCGCTGTGGGCGTTTTGTTTCCTTGTAGTTGTTGGCATAATGATATTGTGCTCCATTTGGATAGCAGGTCTGGTAAGGAGACCAAAATGGATTGTCATTGCTGTAGGGGGGGTAATTATTATGGCTTCTTTTCTGAGCTTTGGAGCCAGCGTTGCCCTCAAGGATAAAGGAAGTATTATCAACAGAGCCCAGTCGATAGCTGGTGTTGATATCAACAATCTTCTGCTAAAAGAGACAGTATCAGGAACCAAGCATGTGTTCTCAGCTACTCAGAATGCCTGGTATCTCTCCGAAAACATGAAGGCAGGCATGAAACGCGTGTTTGCTCCCGGAATCTATTCTATTCAGCCTCATAGCTCTCAGATTGTCTCATATGGCACTCAAATGAGCGATATTCTGGTGAGCAGACATTTCATCCTTGAGGTATCTATCCTTTACCCCATATTATTAACACTTATGTTGGCATTGGTATTCGCGTTGGTGTGTGTCCGGCGTGATGACTCTCATCGTCATAAAGTGTTGGCGATGGGGATCGCTCTATTCGTATTAATCGAAGCAGTCTATGTTCTTCTCTGTAATTTGAACCTTGCTCTTTTTGTAGGACAAGACTATTCGCTGTTAAGCGGAAAAGTAAAATTGTTATTAGAGGTGCTCTTGCTGGCATATCTCACTTATCCTTGTGAAGAAGCAGAGTATGAGGAAGAGTCTGAAGAGCTGATCTTGCGGCAGGGGGCAGAGAAGGTGTGCTCACCGGCAACGGCAAAATGCTTGATTGTTATTCTGTTGCTGACATCAGGGGTACTCTACGCTTTTAGTCCATTGGAAGCCGGCACCACCCCCGTTGCTTTTTCCGGGAAAAAGGCATTGGTCCAAGTACAGAAGGAACTGGCTCCTTTGAATGAACTGCTCAGAACCAGCAACATTCCGAAACATGCACTACAAAATGGCGAGGACGTAAGCCAGTTGTGGGCAGCACTCACAGATAGCATTGACATGAAACAGACTACGGCAGGCATGTCGAATCTGGGCAGATCGATGATATCGCTCTTTGACCAGCAGCTGAAATACCGGAACAAGGCAGACACATTAGTATTCCTGTCGTTAGACCCCAAAACCGGCTATCAGTTGAAAGTGAATGAGTATCAGTGGAATTATGAGTTGCCTAACTTCAATCAACAACGATGGCATGGCAATATCCTTGAGAAATATTCGATGCCTGTGGAAGTGGCCTCAACTCCTGATAACACAGCTATTCCCGAAGGTTGGCAACCGAAGGGCGAAATCGTTATGGAACACAGGAAACTGGTGAGAGCCATCTGTATCAACGGCAAGGACCAAACCTTCTATTCACTCAGGGATCCTTGGTTGAGAAATGTCATCTCGGCAGCAAGATGTACATTGGATGGCCAAGAAAACCTCACCCTCACGTTGGATGGCACACTGCAGGAGCGCATTAACGACTGGCTGAGAAGAAGTCATACGACTTCGTCTGTGGTGGTCGTCAACGGGTTAGGCGAGGTCATGGCACTCGGGCAGAACAACCCTTCTGCAGCTGTAGATCCTAACGATGAGACAGCATTCACTAATCAGAGGATTTCGAAAGCCTTAGGCGGCAAGGACGAAGAGTCGCTTCTGAAGAACTTGAATTTTGATGTCATGAACCCTGGGGTAGGGTCGAGCATAAAGCCAGTTACGGCTGCCTGTGCCATCTCTATGTTAGGACTACGCTTCGATCAATTCAGAATACAATCGCTGGGTCTTTCTCCCGATGTGAGGATCAGAGAGGAAAGAAACGGTCAGAAACTTAAGAAATATTATCAGACTTGGCGTTTCGGTTCCTATAGATTCTTTTCTAAATGGCCGTTTGAGTCACTCGTGGGTGATGAGACGGGAGGCGATGACAGGGAAGTATCCTTCGAGGAGTTCCTCTCGAAATCTTCCAATTATTATCACGCCACACTCTTGACGATGCTACTGGATAACGGAGGAAATATTGAAAGACTCTTCCATGATGCCTCAGAGACAGATATCCCACAGGTGCTCTTCGGACCTTATCGCCTTGGGCTGAATGTTTCGTCTGTTAACATCAAGGACTCCTATCTCAGCTACTGCCTTGAAGAAAATTTCGGTTTCGGGAACACGCATGCGCATGACGATTTCCTGGGTCCGTTAACCACCGACAAGACAAAAGAACTATTCCCTCTGACATACCCTCGTTGTGCTGTGCTGAATGAGACGGCCCTTCATGAGATGGCTCCATCTACGAAACTGCAACGACTTTCTACAGGCAGTGTCGAAGCATATTCATTAAGTCCCTTCCAGATGGCGGAATTGTATGCCAAAATTGCCTCGGGACATAGCGACTTTACTTGCTCTCTGGTTCCGAGAGACAAAACATTCAATTGTCTCTTTAGGAATTATCGGGGTGAAGAAGATTCGCTTATCTACCAGAGCTTCAGGAACTACCTGTTCCCTGCAATGCGGGAGTGTTGCATTAGCGGAACTGCGTCGAGATGGCATCTTGACAATCTGTGGCAACATGTCTACGGTAAGACTGGTACTCTTGGGACATCTAGTGGTGGAGACGATGATCGTATGCTCGCAATTATATTGGCTGACAGGCCTCTGGAGAATGCGGAGCCTGGCGAGGCGAGGTTTGTTGTGGCATACATCCGATATCAGAAAAGTGCCTTGCAGAATATCGATCAGATTGTCAGGGAAATCATCGGTTCCAGAGGCTTTGCTGAGTATATGACGTTGAACGAATAGATTAAAATGATATGGATATGAAAAATGTATTTTTAATTATCATGATGTTGGCTGCGATAAGCATCATTGCTTTCTGGCAGCCCTCAACACAGAGTTGCGACAGCAATGAACCGGTCGCTCCTGAGGAGGTCGAAGTTTCTGAGACTGCGATCTATACCGATTCGCTGATAAAGGGACTGTATGAGACGTTTGGTGGTATGATCCAGGTCGAGAAGAAAAAGAAGGAACTGCTTCTGAGCTACAATCCCCACCGGCCTCAATTCCATCGGACACCATTGAATCATAGGGAGTTTGTGAACATGCATTCTGACCAAGATCATCAGACGGACGGGACTGACGAAGAGGTGACCATCTGCTTGAATACTCAAGGCGACTCAGTTGTCATGGTGCCCGACGAACTGCTGAAGTATATTGTTGACAGATATCATATCATACGACGATGAAGGCAATGAATACAATCCTCAGATGGATGAGGCGGACATGGACGCGTTTGCTCGTCAGCTACTACACAGAGATGGCTTTCTCTGACAAGATAGTCATTGGTGAAGATGTCACGATAAGTGTAGACTACCGAGACCCGACTTTTGAATTAAAGCTGCGCCGCGAGGGCTATACGCTACCTGAGGAACCTGTATGCCGTCATCAACCGGAACAGCGCCATCACATGACGTGGCTGATGAAGACCATGATGTGGTTTTTCTGCTTCCAGCATACCATTAAGATATCTGCCGGAGGGAAGGAGTTACTCATTGGGCATGGACGGAAGAGCCTCTTGCTATCTTCCTTTGATGGCACGTCACACTATTCGGATGACAACAGCTGGCTAAGAAAACTCTTCTACAAGGTGACGTTGGAAGAACAAACTGAGGAACTGTTCCAAGATGTGGTATGGGGCACCCGTGAGGAGGATATTGAAACGATAGAAACAGAAGTGATAGACAACCCGGAGGAAATCGTCGTTGAGCCGGATGAACCTAATGAGGATAGTGCAATGGACATCGACTTCTCCCTATTCAGATAATAATGTTTCACCATATAAATAATTAACGACATGAATACAATAAGCGAAAAAATCCAGAGTGTTTTTCCGGACTGCTGCAGCATGAACAATCCGGAGAATGAAAGTCTTTTCGACGGCTACAACCTGCCGCCGTACGTGAAGGATGTCATTATCAGGGGATTCAGCATCTCCAATAACGAAGTAAATAAAGATGGCCTGAAAGCCTATCTGGCCAAAGCAATCCCCCGTGACATGACGCAATTGAAGGCCCGTCTGATGGCAGAAAAATCAGTCCGTGTGTTGGTGCGTTTTGTCATCACCTCTGATCTTAGGACGGGCAAGGTGAAGGTGAACATCCCTGATGCAGGAATGACCGACGGTGTGTTTGTCGATGATACCCTCCTTGCGCAGGAAGATCTCAGAATGGATCTCTCCGAGGGTGAGCATTGGGGAGAAGTGACCCTGCAGTACATGCGCCCTCAGGAAGACAACAAGACGGGCAGTGTGCTGATGACCGACTACAAGGCCTTTAAGCCCTATAAGGTTCGTATGGAGCCCTACCGCAGACGGATGGGAAATATTGATCTGGAGGAGCGCCTTGACTTCCTGCTGGCGGCCATGAAATATAATCCGGACTTTTTCATGAGCATGGAGGAAAAACTGACAGTCATCGCGCGACTGCTGGTACTTGTGGAGCCCAACCTCAACATCATTGAACTCGGTCCTAAAGGCACGGGCAAGTCGTATATTATGAATAATGTGAGTCAGCACATCACCAAGATTGATAGCGGTTCAACTTCACGTGCACAACTCATCTATAACATCAAGACCGGTATTTATGGGCCGATAGTCAAAAGCGATGCCGTTTGTATTGACGAGGCCAACAATTACGACAATAAGAGCAATCGTGAGCTTCAGAGTTCCCTGAAGAATTACCTTGAGGCAGGGAAGGTCACTGTCGCCGGACAGATCTTCACTTCGGAGTGTTCATTTACGATGGCAGGCAACATCGAGATGAACAAGAATGGTCTGCCACGCAGTCCAAAGTACTATAAATCACTTCCCAAGTTCTTCCAGGACAGTGCACTGATGGATCGGTTCCATGGTTTCATTGAGGGCTGGAAGGTGCCAAGACTCACCGTCGGTTGTCAGATGACAGGCATATCGCTCGATGCAGAGTACTTTGATGCCCTCCTTCATGAGCTACGTTTTGAGCCAGCCTACAAGACGCTGGTCAAGGAAATCATCACTTTTGGAGAGGATGCTGACATGCGTGACGTGAAAGCCGTTTATAAACTCACTACGGCATTCATGAAACTTCTCCTGCCTGATATCATCTCCAAAGAGCAGATCTTTGAGAATCCCGTGTTACTCCAGCAGATCTACCACTATTGTCTGCAGCCAGCCATCAGAATGCGTTCTCTGATCCGTATACAGTGCAGCCTGAAGGATGAGGAGTACTCATCACAGATGCCGGACATCTGGTTGGAGCTGAGTGATGGTGAGAGACATCATGTGTGTGGCAAGGAGACAAATCCGTCCAGACTCCTGCCTGCACAGTCGACTGTGATACAAGTGGCATAGAAACCAAATAAAATTTCGGGATAAGTTACGCTTTTTGTGAGAATAAATGTCACATGAGACAATCTGAGGCTCCTTACAGCATGTATCACTTAAACATTTACAATTATGACAACAGTTAAAACATTAAAAACAAACAACAAGGCCAGTCTGTTGGATACATCCATCCGACGCCTGCTCTTTTCCAATCCTTCAATTAGTATTGATGTGTGTCGCAAGGTTACCGACGCCTTGAAAGACAAGACGGAAGAAGAGAAAGAACTGATACGTGCCAACCTTCAAGAGAGTGTTACACTTTATAAGGAAAAGGCAAAGGACGTCGACGATAAGCAACATTGTCGCGAAATCTTCGATGAGGTCAAGGAACATATGCAACAGTGGGAAAATGTCTATGGAAAAGCATCTCTTGCTGATGTTCTCTCTCTCATAGATTCTACTGACATCAAGTTGAATGATCTCGGTACAGGATATCTTACTCCAAATTCTATTTTTGAGATGCTAAAAGAGTTTGTGGTAGGCCAGGAGGCATACGCCAGATACTTATCCCTAACGATATATACCCATATATTGAGAACACAAGAATGTGCTGTGCACATGCCGAAGGCGAATCTGCTGGTCTATGGCCCATCCGGTGTCGGAAAGACCTATGGCATACAGGTGGTTGCCAATAAACTGGGTATTCCTTTTGGTGTTGTCAACTGCAATACTATTGTACCCGAGGGTATTGTCGGGCAGCAGATCAAAGACGTACTCACACAGGCATATATGAAATACAAACATCTGGATAATATCATCATCTTCTTTGACGAATTTGATAAGCTCTTCACAGAAAACGGTCATTACAACGATCGACTGCTTGAAGAACTCCTCCTTTTCCTTGACGACAACAACACCATCTCCTATCCGGAGTCATATAAGGCTTATAGCGAATACCAGCAGATTCCTTCAAAGAATATTACCTGCATAGTAGGTGGAATGTTCCAATCATTAAGAGAAGCTGCCAAGAAACGCCTATCTGTTAATCCCATGGGATTTGCAACAAGCGAATTCGGTCATCTGTCAGAAGGCCAGATGTATGAACTTGTCAATAGAGAAGACCTGAAAAAAGTGCTTCATAGTGATGAGCTATATGGTAGGATCGGACATTTTGTTAGAGTCAACGACTTAACGACAGAGCAACTTGTCGATATCCTTCTTCAGGCTCGTGAGACTCCCTTGGACAATCTCCGGAACTATTTCTCCCACCATGATGTCCAACTGGTCATCACAGAAGAAGGCGCAGAAGAGATTGCCACTGCTGCATACAATCAAAAGGTTGGTGTCAGAGGATTGAAAAGCATCTTGTGGGATATCCTGGAGGACGAGATGCACAACGTAGATCATGGCAAACGCACCATTTGTATCAATCGGGAATACGTCCAGAAACATTTAAAATAGAATAATTGTCTAACTTTCAAATAACAATCAATATGAAAAGGAATTTTTTATTTAATTATGGTGCTTTCATCGATGAGATGAAGTCTGACGATGCAGATCCGAGATACCAAAAGACTGTATCAAAGTACGAGGAATTGTTTGGTAGCCAAGATGGTCTGACGATGGATGACCAGGCTTTCTACAAAGAGTATCTGTCACAATTTCATGATCAGGAAAAGCCCTTCCGAGTGGCTGTTCCGCAGGAGTTGGGTGAAGATTTTGACTGGGAGTTATTGTACTGTCTCATTTTTGGTTCTCTATCCTCTAACTATTCATTAGATCTTGATAAAGAATGGAAAGAGAATCCGGAGGGCCTGCCGTTGGTACATATTACTATCACGGTTAATTCAAACAATCAACAGGTCACTAAGACTTTGGATGAACTCTGGAGTTTTCAGATACTCCGATTGTATGAAATCTATGTCAATGAGCAGATGGATCTGGCAATCTTGGGAGAGGATGGAGAAATGGAAAAGAAAGGTGTAGATAGCGAAAAAGAGCAAAAACTCCAGGCTTACCATAAGAAAGTATCCTCCTTGCTAATGGAGGTGAAATCATGCCTGAGCCTGCAAAGATTGTTAGCAACCTTATAATTAGCCCCAGCCCACTTGGCAGTGGGCTGGGGCATGAAAGAGGTGAAGAAGGAAGTATCAGCCTTTGAGACGATCGAAATAGTCTCTGTACTCCTGACAACTGAATGATGGACAGTCCTTGTGGACGCCTTCGAGTTCACAGTGGCCCATGATTGCTGCATCGGGGTAGTCGGCTTTCAGTGAGCGGAGGAGGGCTATCAGGGCTGCACGCTGTTCGGGAGTGCGGGTGTCGGCAACCCGACCTTTCTCATCCAAGCCTCCTTCATAACAGATGCCGATGGAGTGGGTGTTGTAATGTCGGGCATGCATGCCGGTTTCTTCTTCATCTCGGGTCTGATAGACCTGACCATCCTTTTCGATGTAATAGTGATAACCGACGCCTTTGCCGTGGAAACGGGCATTATGACAGTCGCGGAGCATGCCGACGGTGAAGCGCTGGTTGCTGCGGGTCGCAGAGCAATGGATTACGATTAAGGAGATTTTTCTTGACATAGTTCGCACGGATTGAATTTTAAAAGAACCAATGGGGGACGCAGCTCTGAACGGCCATGGTGCCGAGGACAGACGTGATGACGGTTGCGATGAATTTCAGCACCTTAGCGATGGTGTACCATTTGAGTTTGGTCATAAGTTAAGTCCAGTTTAGTGATTATTAAATACATATTGAACGAAAAGAAGTCTAAGATCTGACCAGCAGGCTGCATTCAGGAGAGATGAGATGGATGTTGTAAGAGGGAGGACGTGATTGTTGAACCTCTTCGGGTGTCTCCTTGCATCACCCCGGACAAGTCAGATCTCAGACATCAGAGACTAGTCGTTGGTGAGGCCGTCGCCACCGTCACCACCATCACCTCCGGAGTTGTCACCGCCGCCTGGCGTGTCGGAACCGCCTCCGGTGTTGCCAGAGCCTCCGGGCGTTTCAGAGCCTGAGCTGGTGTTGGTGCCTGATCCACCAGCTGATGAGCCGCTGTCAGAAGAATCACCGGCAGGCTCGACATTCATGGCGTTGTCGTGCGTCTCTTCGAAGACGACATCCTTCAGCATGGTGATGGCATTGACGTACTTCTGCTTGACAGAGCCGTCGTCAGCCTTCTGCTGACCTACTACGACACGTGTGGTCTCAGGCTGGAAGAGGACGCGGCGGGTAGTGATGGTCTGAGCACTGCAGTCCTCGAGTCTCACGACGCCGATCGACGAGAAGCCCACCTTGAAGATACCGATGCCGTCGAGCTTGATCTTCTGGCCGAGTTCGAAGAAATGCTTGAAAGCCTCGCCGAGCTCCTGGAGGACGGCCTTGATGTCGGACTTCTTGACGGAGGCCTGACGCTGGATGAACTCAGCGAGCTCCTCGGTCCCGATGAAGTGGTTGTCGTAGACAGCCGTAGCAAAGTACTTACCGTAGGCAGGACTCTTGCTGTTCTTGTTCTGTGATTTAATGTACTTTTGTGACATAAAATTGAGAAGTTAAGAAGTTAAAGAAATAAAGAAGTTATTTGAACACGTTATCCGGATAGTCTCAATGAGTTGTTCCGATTATCTCGATACCCCCTAAGGGATTATCTCGACGGGTTGTTCGGATGGTCTGAATGCCTCGTTCAGATGGTCTCGATGAACCAAAGATGATCTGGTCCCGTGTGGTTTGCTTACCGAGTACAAAGTTAATATATCCGGGGAGCCGGCTGATGGTCATGGAGGGTCTTTGGTGGACATTGGTGGACATCAGGTGAATTTGATGTGTTTACGCACCGGTTCCTCTTCGGGAAGCTCGATGGAGTAGTCTTGGAGGATGTAGCGTACGGCCTTCGGGTTTAATGTCTTGCTACGAGGGGCCACCCCCATTTGGGCGAGGATTTCCCGGCGGGTGTTGAGGTAACGGCGGAAGGTGTTGGAGGAGACACCGGCGAGCCTGGCTAGCTCCGATTTGTACATGGTTCTAATCATATTTCAAGTATAAAGTCTAAGATATCGATACATCGCTCTTTCTGGTCGTCAGTGGCCTTATCCTCGAGAGTGGTGTCAACGCTGAGGTCGATATCGTAAATACGACGCGTCTGGTCGGCCAGCTCTTCGAAGAAAAGAGAAGTAGAGGACGTAGGGTCGGTTCGGGGATAGATAGTAACGGTCTGGCCTTCGAGAGGCGCAAAGAGATCGGGAACAAGGTGAGAGGTCGTGGCGTAAGCCATCCAGATGCTCTCCGGAAGCACCTCACTCAGAATCACCGCCGAGGCTTCTGATTCAACCACACAGATGTTTTTATAATCGCACACAGATGACACAGATAACACAGATCTACTGAGCCCTTGGCTCATATTTGCTTGCAAATGACAATCTGTGAAATCTGTGAAATCTGTGTGACAAAGTAAATGAAGTCCGAAGAGGCAGTGCTGGACTTGCCAGCAGTCGAGGAGCGGCTCACGCTGTTTGAGGAACCGGGAGATCCAGGCGTCGCCGATGTGGGCATCAAGAGGCTGGAGCATGTCGTCGATCATCCAGAAGATGGGTTGGCCGCTCTTGGTCTTGCCGAGGTGATAGCGCCGTGCTGCGCGGTGCATCTGGTCGACAGTCAGGTCGCCTGAGTCTATCAGGGGACGGAAGAAGTCGAAGTCGTCAGCCCGGCAGGCTTCTACCATCGGCATCGAGGGGAGGATGAAGTCCACCTGATGCCTGATGTCATCAGTCTGAGGTCTGAGGGCCTTGAAGGTGTGAGAGAAAAGATCGTTCCATTTCATCGGCTCGCGCGGGTTATAATAATTAATTTAATTTAAGCCCCCCTATGGGGGCTAATAATTTAATAATTAATTAAAAAGGCAGCACACCGTCATCGAGCACGATCCATGTGGCACCGGTCTCGGGATGAACCTCCTGGTGGAGGATGTGCTGCGCTGCGGCCTGATCGAGATACTTGTAATAAGCCTTGGCGTCAATGACACCACACTTCTTCAGGGCAATCGCCATGACTTCGTTGAAAGGACGTGAGGAACGACCTTCCATCGCATTATTGAACAATTTGTGGAGATCCGTCTCTGGCAGTGTCTCTGATTCCTGTTCGTCTTTCTTGGCAGTCCAGCGTCCCTGGTCGTCACGCGGTTGTTCCTGATAGCCGGGACACCACTCTGGTAATCTCTCATCATCGATACGATAGTAGAGCCTTTCCTTCATTTTCTGTTTACGGGAGTAAGTATGGCTGACCTTAAACGTGTCGGTCTTGTCTTTCTCACTGATCATCTCGCATTGGAACACCTCGAAGGCCTTGTTGGTGAGCTCCGTACCAATGGAACCACGCATGTTCCGGTCTTGCTCGCTCTTGTTGAGGTGGAGCACACAGACGATGCAACAATTCTGACTCTTGGCCAGAGCCATCAATTGTTCCATGATGCGTGTTGCCTGAACAGCATCGTTGATGTCGGTCATAAGGTCCTTGATGCCATCGATGATGCAGATGTCGGGTTTAATGGCACGGATTGCCACATCAACCATCTTGCCTCGCTTCTCGAAGCCAAGTCCCCGCAGATTAAAAGCAAAGAACGTATTGTCTATGTCGCTGCTTTCGCAGCATGAATCTGTGTGATCTGTGCTATCTGTGTGACATTTCTCTGAAAGAGGGATGATCCGGTCTTTCAATATCTCCTGTGTACTCTGCTGGCTCTGCTCAGTATCAATCCACAAAACCCGCAAGGGTTTACAATCTGTGAGATCCGTGAGATCCGTGTGAACTATTCTTTCGAGGGCTAATGCTTTCTGCGTGAGGCACGCTGCCATCAAAATTGACAAGAAAAATGTCTTACCCGACTTCGCTTTACCACAGTCTGCCACCAGTTCGCCTCGATAAAAGCAAGGCACCTCAAACATCTTGAAGAGTGGCTGCATGGGTGGCAAGTCGGTCTCAGGCGTGATTCGTTCAAGGAACAGTTCGTCTATTTCCTGCTGGGACGGTTTTACTTGCTCCGAAGGGGTGACAGCCCGTCTGCTACGAGACTGGCTCTTCTTCACCAGTTTAAAGTTCTCTTCGTTCATAATATTTATGCAGTTTTTATAATAATTTCAAAACAAAAACGTTTATATTACTGATGTCTGTTTGATTTGACGCCTTAAAGTTCGTCATTTTCTGGCATACCGCAGTACCACCTTTAGGTAGTACTAATATTTGAGGAATTTGGATTTTTTAAGCCTTCGGGCAAAATGTATAATTAAATTTAAGGTTAACATGAAAGAAAAAGTTCAGACGTTGCAGGATTTCGGTGAAATACTGCACGAAGTGCGTAGAGACATGTGCTACGCAACTGATCTCCTGGCTTTCGACCTGAAAGCCAGCAAAAGTTTGTTCGGGGGAGTCTGAACTGGTAAGTCCCACAACATCGAGCACTACATCCGAGTGTTCCGCCACCTCTATTCCGAGGCCCACAACGACGCCCAGCGCCAAAAGCTAGACGATGCTCTCTACGCCCTCTTCCACCCTGGGTAAATCCTTGGAAACAGAAAAAACTATCGTTTTATTCGGTCTATTTCTCATCTTCGTTCCAGATGATCTTCTTCAGGTTTGGACAATCTGCAAACATGTCATCCTTGTATTTTACGTTGCCCATCTTGAAGTTGCTCAGGTCAAGGCAGGTCAGCGCAGAACAGCCTTTGAACATCCTGCTCATATCTTCCACGTTGCCGGTTTTGAATCCGCTCAAATCAAGGCTCTTCAGCTTTGAACATTTTCGAACATACTGCTCATGTCCGTCACATAGCCTGTCTTGAATCCACTTATGTTAAGACTGGTCAGTGCAAAACATTCACAGAACATAAATCTCATATCAGTCACATTACTTGTATCAAATCCGCTCAGGTCAAGGCTGGCCAGTGAAGTACAGGCTCTGAATAAACATGCCATATTGGTTACATTACTAGTATTGAATCCGCTCAGATCAAGGTGAACCAGTTTTTCGCAGTTATAGAACATGCCGAACATATCCTTTACGTTCTCAGTATTGAATCTGCTCAGATCAAGGTTGGTCAGGCTTGAGCATCCGTTAAACAGATCTCGCATGTCCGTCACTTTCCCATTATTGAATGTACTTAGTTCAAGGTTCACCAAACTAGAACAATCTTCAAACATGGCACACATAGATTCTACATTGTCAGTCCTGAAGCTGTTTAAATCAAGATTTGTCAGGCTTGAACAGATTTCAAACATGGAAGTCATGTCAGTAACCTTGGCAGTATCGAATCCACTCAAATCAAGGTTAACCAGATTCATACAAGCACGGAACATGTATGACATGTCAGTAACCTTGCCAGTATCGAATTTGTTCAAATCGAGTGATGTGAGATGACAACATCCATCAAACATATTTCGCATGTCCGTTACCTTGCCGGTTTTGAATCCGTTCAAGTCAAGCGATGTCAGGCTTTTACAGTCTTTGAACATGCTGTTCATGTCAGTCACATTTCTTGTATCAAATACGCTTACGTCAAGCTTTTTTAGTTTGTAGCAGCCATGGAACATATCGCTCATGTCAGTCACATTTTTCGTGTTCAGGTTTTTAATCCCCTTGATGGTTGTCAGGTTCTCACATCCCCAAAACCAGTCAGCCGTGCTAGTGATTGAAAAGTAGTCGGACAATGAGTCGTCAAATACGACAGTCGTAATCAGTTCTGGATATCCACCCCATGGCTCGTCCTCGCTACCGAATGGGCCGATGTCATAACCATTGCGAGCTTCTTTTTTGCTGTCATAGTAGAATGTTAATGTGGTCTTGTCCTCGCTTAATACGGCGTAAGGCTCAGCAAGAAAACGGTCTTTTATTTTTTCATTTTTGCCATAGTCAAGATGCATTTGCTTTGAACAGCCAGCGAACATTTTCATCATGTCCGTCACTTCATCTGTCTTGAATCCGCTCAAGTCAAGATCTGCTAGACTTGAACACTCGGCGAACATGCCGATCATTTTTTCAACGTTGCCTGTCTTGAATCTGCTCAAGTCAAGATTTGTCAGGCTTGAACAGCCGATGAACATAAAACTCATGTCTTCTACGTTGCCAGTCTTGAAATTGCTTAAGTCAAGATCCGTCAGGGTTGAACAGTAGGCGAACATAAAGTTCATATCTTCAACGTTGCCTGTCTTGAAGCTGCTCAATCTAAGGCTTTTCAGACGGAAGCAGCCAGAGAACATACTCTGCATGTCCGTTACATTGCTTGTATCCAAGTTCCTTAGTCCTATGACGGTGATCAGTTGGGTGCAGCAGTCAAACCAATATGCAGTGCTGGTGATTGTAGTGCATGCGGCAAATGTGCTATCAAAAATGACGACTTGTATTTTTTCGGAATAACCGCCCCAGCGTTCATCGTCTTTATTGAACGGGCCGACATCATAGCTATTACGAGTTTCTTTCAGATCATCATAATAGAATGTCAGCATGGTGTTTCTTCTGCTCAGTACGGCATAGGGTTCTGCTGCATGCTTGTCTGCGCGATTCTGGGCACTGTGGTTGCTTGCCTTTGTCGTATTCATAATGTGTAAAAATTAAGTTGTTAATATCTGAATCTCTTTGAGTTGTTAGGGATGCAAATATTGCTATTGTTACACATTTTTTCCAATAATTAGTTTTTTCTATTTCTCATCCTCGCCCTAGATGATTGTGTGACGTGCCCAACATACTGGCCAACATCAGGGAACTCCTTGACAAGATAATCGCGAAGCCTGACATCAGAGACGCTTACCATTCAGATGCATGGAGTTTACTCAAATAGATCTTTTAATTCCATCATATATTAGAGTAATTTCTCGGCAAGCCTTTTTCTTAAATGGGCGATTTGGCAGGTATGTGATGGTATTTTAAACATATCTCCGTCATTTTCATTGTAATTCCTTAATAAACACATGCTACAATATGGTTTTGCTTCGCAATTGGTACATAAAGGGAATTGTGACAATCGAATATTACGTAGATCCCCAAGTTTTCCGGATTTTGACCAAATATCATTTAACGTATCATTCTCAATATTTCCGAGAACGTATCCATACCAACCGGGACATGGAATGATATCTCCATTAGACGTGATGCTGATAGTGTCTATTCCTACACCACATGAGATTTTGTCTTCAATCGTTCGTTCTTTATAATCATAATTGTCAACTTTACTCTTGAGGCTTTCCTTATACTCATTATTGTTCACGATCATGTCTGTAATGAATGCTTCAGCTTCGGCCATATTCATTCTTTGTTGAAGATTGCTAGTATCGAGATCGCCTTGACCAATTAACTGATAATCCCCGCCGGCTTTAATCTTTAGAGAATCTGCATATGCTTGAACTCCTCTGAATGAATCTTTATTTATCTTCATGATTGGGCAACTAATAGCTACATTGATACCATGCTTTAGAAGGAGATTAATTCCTTGCTTTGTTTTTTCATAAGAGCCCTTAATTCTAGTAACTGCTTCATGGATAGCCTTGTCCATGGAGTATAGAGACACCTGAACATTGTTCACGTTTATTTCCTTGAATTGCAATGCGATTTTGTCTGTCAAGAGAACAACGTTACTGAAAAGATTGATTATGAAATCTTTCTGACGAGCATACCGTAAAATTTCTATAAGATCTTTTCTTAGTAGTAATTCACCCCCCGAGAAAGTAACACCAAGGACTCCCATAGCAGCAGCTTGGTCAAGAATGTTTTTTACTTCGTCTGTACTCATTAAATAAGAGGAATGATTTACTCTTTCCTTTAATGGAAGGTAACAATGGATACATCTTTCATTGCAATTTTTTGTAAGTTCTATTTGCAAATCGAAGATATGGGGGTGCTCTTTAAATTTTTTAAATAGTAAAGCTGAAGAATGGGTAATGCCAATATCTTTTTGAATAATAGGATAATTAGTCTTGGCAGTTATTGTTTCTCTGTGCGCTTTTTCCTTTGAAGACAGTTCGTTCTCGTCTTTGCCTGTTGTAATGAATCCACATGATTCTAGATATGATATGAATTCCCCAAAATCCTCTTCAATCATACCTCTAGATGCACCAATAAACAAATGAAGAAGACGGTCAACTATTTCATCAAATTCTTGAGGATATCTTGAGATCTGACTTAAATAATACTTGCCCGTTTCATTATAAATAAGATCCAAATCCATACGTTGATTTTTGATGTAGCCAATATCATCGTAGAATCTGATAAATGTATCTTTATTTTGTTTTAACAACATATAATGATCGTTGATAATAATTTAATTAATTCTAAGGCTGGCCGTTATGACCAGCCTATAAAATCATTCTTCAAAGTAATTGGTCGGGATTACCAATGTCCGTCGCAATATGCTCCAGGGGTTCTGAATCCTGACGATCCAGACTGATAGGTTCCAACAGTGCCATTTGAAGCAAGAACCTTAGCTTTAACAAAATCAATCTTCGGCATTTTTTTACATTTTTTCCTACTCTTCTAAGGATTTTCGGATACTCCCATTGTTATGTAACTCAATATGTCTGCTTTATAGCATATTTATAATTCATTTTTTAGAGTTAATTCTTTAAAAGGTTTATCGATAGATATCAATAGTGACTCTATCAATTGAGAAACGGATCTAATGTCTTCCACAGATACAATTTCTGCAGGAGAATGCATGTATCTGCAAGGTATACTAATCAGTCCTGTATGACAACCAGATCCTGTAATTTGTGCCTGGGCAATGTCTGTACCACTAAAACCTGGCAAAGCCTCTATTTGATATGGTATGCCTTTCTTTATTGCTTGCTCTTTAATTTTGTTTTGAACAATTGACGAAAGATTTGATCCAATTGGGATAACTGGTCCTTTGTTTATTCTTATATCGCCATATTTCATATTGTCAATATTTGGGAAATCAGTGGCGTGTGTGACATCTAAAGCAATGCTTATATCTGGGGAGATAGAAAAAGTCGCAGGGGCAGAACCAACAAGTCCTATCTCCTCTTGGACAGAGAAAACCACATATAGATCAAACTGTAATTCTGTTTTATTAATGTTCATACAGGCGTCAATTAAAGCAGCAATGCTAGACCTATTGTCTAGTGCTTTGCATGATAACATTTGATTGCCAAGTTCAGAAATTATAGGCTTGACAGTGATACTATCTCCAACCGATACTCTTTTTTCAGCTTCTTCTTTTGAGTTTGCCCCAATATCTATCCAAAGATTAGAAATCTCTTTGTTATTAGCGTCATTACCACCTAGGTGAACTGGACATGAACCAATAACTCCAGGAGTTATGGATCCTGAATGGGAAATTAGAACATGACGTCCATAAAGAAGAGAAAGATCGGCCTTGCTTAAACTTGAGAAATACACAAAACCATTATCTGAGATATATTTAACAACAAAGCCTACCTCATCACAATGTGCAATTAACATCATTTTGAAATCGCCACATCCCTTCTTTTGGCATATTAGATTGCCTATAGCATCAGAATAAGTATTGAACCCTGCATTGGACATTAAAGATTTTAGATATGAGGTAATAGTCGTCTCATATCCGGATGGACTAGAAATATCGCATAATTGTTTCAACAAAGATACCATTATTCTGGCTAATACTATTTCCGTTCAACATATATATTTCTCTGCAAAGATATGGTAAATTTTCGATATTTTAAAATTTTTATTCCATAAAATTGCGCATTCGTGCAGGATTAACATTGATTAACAACAAATGGGGTCTAGGGAAATTGTAAAGTGTCACAATTATAGTTATTATCTTCCTAACAGTATGAAGTTTAACTTAATTGATTTGATTATGCGAGTAGAAATGATTAACAATTGTCCAGTACGTATTTGGACTAATTATGTAGAAGAATCGGCCATGCAGCAGATTGAGAATCTAACCACGCTGCCTTTCCTGTTTCACCACCTAGCAATTATGCCCGATGTACATGCTGGTATGGGAATGCCAATTGGAGGAGTGCTGTCATGTAAGGATGTCGTCATACCTAATGCAGTAGGCGTTGATATTGGTTGTGGCATGTGCGCCGTGAAGACCAATTGGAAGGTGAACGAGATTCCTGTAGGCATACTTCGTGAGCAGATAATAAGGGGCATCCGGGAGCGTATACCCCTTGGAATGAACCATCATACTGAAGCACAAGATGCGAAATATCTGCCTGACGGTTACGACATCGATTCCCTTGAGGTGGTAAAGCGTCGTCAGGATTCCATCCCCTATGAGGTGGGAACGTTAGGTGGTGGCAATCACTTCATCGAATTGCAGAAGGATGAAGAGGGAACTCTTTGGATAATGATTCACTCTGGTTCACGTAACCTTGGTAAGCAGGTCTGCGATCATTATAACGATCTTGCAGCTGAACTCAACGCACAATGGTACTCTATCGTTGCTTCTGATATCAAACTACCTTTCCTTCCAAGAGGAACTGCGGAATTTGACAAGTATTGGAACGAGATGCAATATTGTATCGATTTTGCTCTTTGTAATAGAAAACTAATGATGGAGCGTATTGAGGAGGTACTTGCTGATTCGCTGAGGGGTATTACGTTTGAGCCGATGATAAACATTGCCCACAACTATGCTGCTTTGGAGCACCACTATGGGCAGGATGTCATCGTGCATCGAAAAGGTGCAACCTTAGCCCGTAAAGGCACTATTGGCATTATTCCAGGTTCTCAAGGAACGGCATCCTATATCGTTGAAGGCTTGGGAAATCCAGACTCATTCTGCTCATGCTCTCATGGTGCAGGTCGTGTCCTCTCACGCAAGATGGCTGTAAGAACCTTAGATATGGCACAGGAAATTGCTCAACTTGAAGCCAAAGGAATTGTTCATGCCATCCATACCCAGGATGATATGCAGGAGGCATCTGGGGCATACAAGGATATTGAGGAAGTTATCGCTAACGAGGCCGATTTAGTAAAGGTTAAAACTCGCCTGCTACCTGTAGCGGTCATAAAAGGATAGCTATTTCTTCAAAAAAAGTGTAACATTTCTCGAGTTTGATTACCAAATAAGATGATCACATAATATTAATATAAAAAAACGACGTTATGAACCAGATTATGACAAGAGTAGCTTTGCGCTACCGTGCACTGTTCCTCAACATAAATCGTGAGGAAATTAACATGAAGTCACAGGCTTCAGTACCCGTGATGGCATTTGTAGCAAGACTTAAGGAGAACGGATTCTGTCTCAGCGAGGAGTTACTGCATGCCTTGAATGCAGTTCCTGTCGACAGACTTGTGGAAATCTCCGAGTGTATTAACGATGTGATGGGCGTGAACCTGAACTGGGCACCGCTTGTGAAGGGCTGGAATGTGCCTACAGGTGAGACTCAGGCCGATCACCTTATCACCTTCATTGCCAATATATTTGGTAAGGAGGCAGGATTCAAAGGTACGACTCTTCCATGTGGCCACCTTATTCCTGAGGGAACTTTCCCCATTGAGCGTTACAGCGGTTGTCCGTTCTGTGGCACACCGTTTGAGACAGCCGATTTCGTCTATAAGGGCCAGGCCAGCAAGCTGAAGGAACTGCGTCTGTTCACTGTCGAGGACATGAAGCATGTGTTCGCATCCCTTTTAGCATCGGCCACTCCGCTTGATGCTACTCAGAAGGACTCGTTGGAGCAACTGCTTCGTGAGTTCTCTCTTCCCGAGGATGTCAACATCACTATGAAGGAAACTGCTATGCTCGTCATCAAGCTTTTGGTAGAACAGAATAAGGCAGAAGAGGCGTCAAAGTTGTTGAAGACTCCTACCGACGTGCTCCGTTACCTCTGGTACGAGAAGACTGGCTATGTGCAGATTATTGAGCCAAAGACACTTGTTGCCCATGCCCGTAAGCTGTACTTCCACATGTGGGGACCACTCGACAGAGGTGCTGATGCAGCAAGGGATATGAAGAAGAAGCTGATGCTGAAGTACGACCGCAAGGCATGTCTGCGTGTGGCATTGTGGCTGAATGCCATCCCAATGACTGCAAGACAGGCAGCTGAGAATATGAATCCCAAGCGCGGAATGTGGGTTCGCATGATCCGTGCCCTTCGTCTGGGTGAATACTCTCACAAGAATGGATTCGACCATCTGGCAGAGATCCTCGATGTGTTCTACAAGCAGGATTACTCCACTTGGCAGGGCCATGTTGACAAGGCCTGCTCAGGGAACGATGCCAACACGACACTGGCATTGCTGAAGGAACGTCCCGGTCTCTTCGCCCGTTGCCTGTTCGCATCCATGCTCCGCTTCGGTAGCGATAAGGTGCTTTCAGCCTTTGAGGAGGTTGCCGACAAGATGCCTGCACGTCTGTTGCTCTCGCTTGGCAATGCGGCAGAGGCATACTTCGACCCTAGGAAGATGCGTCTGGCCAGACCTATCACTGGTGTTACCCATCAGATTGAGCCTAACAAGCTGTTGGCTCTCTATGATGACAAAGCCCGCAAGGCGATGACGGAAGCCGTGAACAACCTCTATAAGGCTTCGATGGCAAGACGCTTTGCCGCCCAGAAGACCGAGGCGAAGACCATCTTTATCGATCCTGCTCTTCGTAATGTGCCTATCAGCGTGGGCGACCGTTCGGCAACTGTTCAAGATGCATCATGCGCCCTGATGGGAACCCGGTTCCCTGTAGAGGGTGATGCTGTCCGTCTGTTTCTCCAGTGGGGTAAGGGCTTGCATGCCCAGCACCTCGATATGGACTTGAGTGCTCGTGTTACACTGCCAAACGGCCAAATTGCAGAATGTGCCTACTACAATCTGACTTGCGTAGGTGCCAAACACTCAGGCGATATTCGCTCTATTCCAGAGATGGTTGGTACTGCCGAGTACATCGAACTGTCGCTGCCTGAACTGGAAGCTGCTGGTGCCGTGTATGTCGCTTTCACCTGCAATGCCTATTCTGCTGGTGCTATTTCTCCCAATCTGGTAGTCGGTTGGATGGATTCCGCTAATCCGATGATGATTTCTGAGAAGATGGGTGTTGCCTACGATCCTTCGTGCGTACAGCACATGGTTCGTATCAGCGAGGGTAACCTCTCCAAGGGTTTGGTGTTTGGTGTGCTTGATGTTGCTAAGCGTGAGATCGTCTGGCTAGAAATGCCATTCACCTCGCAGACACTGAGAGGAGTCAACAACGAGTCCATCGAGGCATTGCTCCGCAAGCTGGAGTCTAAGCTCTCTATCGGAGAACTACTTGATATGAAGGCCAAGGCTCAGAACCTGACTCTTGTTGAGAATATCGAAGAAGCCGATGAAGCATACACTTACGAGTGGGCACTCAATCCGGTAGAAGTAACAAAGTTGTTAAATCAACAAAATAGGACATTGTAAACTCTTTCAAGACAGCCCGACAGGAGAAAAACCTGCCGGGCTGACTTTATTGGCATAAAAGATGCATGAAAAATACCCATGCTACGTGATAAAAAAACTTAATAATGTTGGAAATACGCTCAAAAAATCGTATCTTTGCAGTCTAAACAAATATTACAAACTTAAAATATGAGGATATATGAATAATGATGATTTAATGCAAATGTTTCTATCTAGTTTGATGGGGCATCAGACAACGCAAGAAGATTATGGGGAAATGCCGAAGCTAATAGAGATGCTGAAGGAGGCAAACATTCCGTTTGAGTCGTTTAGTAGCCCATTTTCTGGCAAACAGGTTTGTTATTATGGTAAGGAGGGTCGTCCAGAACCAGAAGAAGGAGTTATTTCTGGACCAGGTATTGGGGCGGTATGCAGTGTTATTTATGGATATGGCAGAGATGAAGGACTTTTAGAAATATCTGGATTAATGACTGATGAGGAGTATGAAAAAGAGGGTGATTCAGTATTAGGATATCTTACCGCAGAGAATGTTTTTGCTCGAATAAAGAAACACTGGGAAAGTGAACAGTAATTCAATATATTCTCTTTAAAGTCAGTCCTGCAGGAGAAAAACCTGTCGGACTGATTAATAAGAATAAAATGAACTTCTGAAGTGTGATAATTCCATTGGGAATATCACAAAAGTTATTTCCTGCTGGTTTGAACTTCACCCCAGTTGATCTTCTTCAGTTTGGAGCAGCCCTCAAACAAGCTTTTCATATCTTTCACGTTGCTTGTATCAAGGAACTATAATCCTGTAATGTTGGTCAATTTCCAATAATTAATTTTTTTCTATTTCTCATCCTCGCCCCAGATGATCTCCTTCAGGTTTGGACAATCTGCAAACATGTCACCCTTGTATTTCACATAGCCCATCTTGAAGTTGCTCAAGTCAAGGCAGGTCAGTTCGAAACAACCTTTGAACATCTTGCTCAGATTTTCCACGTTACCAGTCTTGAATCCACTCACATCAAGGCTTTTCATCTTTTTGCAACCCTCAAACATACTTCTCATGTTTTCAACGTTGCCGGTTTTGAATCTGTTCACACCAATACCCCACAGACTGGCGCAGTTACAGAACATATAGCTCATATCCGTCACATTACTCGTATTAAATCCACTCAAAATAATACTAAACAGACGGGTGCAGTTATAGAACATATAGCTCATATTCGTTACATTAATCGTATTGAATTCGCTCAAATCAATTCTCCACAGATTGGTGCAGTTAAAGAACATATAACTCATATTCGTTACATTAATCGTATTGAATTCGCTCAAATCAATTTTACACAGGCTGGTGCAGTTACAGAACATATAACTCATATCCGTTACATTACTCGTATTGAATCCTCTCAAATCAAGGCTCTTCAGACTTGAACATCCAACGAACATAGTGCTCATATCAGTCACATTGGTAGTCTTGAATCCGCTTACGTCAAGGTTGGTCAGTGCGGAACAGTCACAGAATAGATGGTCCATTTTTCTCACGTTGCTGGTTTTGAATCCGCTTACGTCAAGGTTGGTCAGTGCGGAACAACCACAAAACATATAGCTCATTTTTTTCACGTTGCTGGTTTTGAATCCGCTTACGTTAAGTGTGGTCAGTGCTGAACAACCACAGAACATATAGCTCATTTCTTTTACGTTGCCGGTATCGAATCCGCTTACGTCAAGATTAGTAAGGGACGAGCATTCTGTGAACATACCGCTCATGTCCTTTACATTACTTGTATCGAATCCGCTAACGTCAAGGTCTTTTAGTTTGGAACATCCATGGAACATTTCGTTCATGTCAGTCACGTTTCTAGTATTGAATCCACTGAGGTCAAGGGTTGTCAGAGAGGAACAACCATGGAACATATCGCTCATGTCTGTCACATTCTTCGTGTTCAAATTATTAATCCCCTTGATGGTTGCCAGGTTCTCACATCCCCAAAACCAGTCGGCCGTGCTAGTGATTGAAAAGCAGTCAGATAATGAGTCATCAAATACGACAGTCGTAATCAGTTCTGGATATCCGCCCCATGGCTCGTCCTCGCTACCGAATGGGCCGATGTCATAACCATTGCGAGCCTCCTTTTTGCTGTCATAGTAGAATGTCAGTGTGGCCTTGTCCTCGCTCAATACGGCATAGGGTCTAGTAAGAAGAACTACTTTTTTTCTTTCATTTTTGCCCCAGTCAAGATGCATCTGATTTGAACAGTCACGGAACATTTTGCTCATGTTCGTCGTTTCGTCCGTCTTAAAACCACTCAAGTCAAGGTTGGTCAGTGCTGAACATCCTTCGAACATGCTGCTCATATCTTCCACGTTACCGGTTTTGAATCCGCTTACGTCAAGAAAGGTTAGTGCGGAACAACGACAGAACATGAAAGCCATGTCCGTTACATTGCGGGTATCGAATCCGCTTACGTCAAGGCAGGTCAGTGCAGAACAGCCATGGAACATGCTACAAATGTCTGTCACATTGAGGGTATCGAATCCGCTTACGTCAAGGCCAGTTAGTGCTGAACAACAACAGAACATGCTACTCATATCCGTTACATTGTGGGTGTCGAATCCGCTTACGTCAAGGCCAGTTAGTGCTGAACAACAACGGAACATGCGTCCCATGTCCGTTACATTGTGGGTATCGAATCCGCTTACGTCAAGGCTGGTTAGTTTATCACAATCACTGAACATGAAACGCATATTCGTCACATTGCGGGTATCGAATCCGCTTACGTCAAGGCTGGTTAGTTTAACACAGTCAAAGAACATGAAACTCATATCAGTTACATTGTGGGTGTCGAATCTACTTACGTCAAGCCTGGTTAGTTTAACACAGTCAAAGAACATGAAACTCATATCAGTTACATTGCGGGTGTCGAATCTGCTTACGTCAAGGCAGGTCAGTGCAGAACAGCCGCTGAACATACTTTGCATGTTAGTCACATTCTCTGTGTTCAAGTTTTTTATCCCCTTGATGATTGTCAGGTTCTCACACTGAGCAAACCAATAGGCAGTGCTGGTGATTGTAGCGCATGCGGCAAATGTGTCATCAAACAAGACTGTTTCAATTTTTTTAGAATGACCGCCCCAGCGTTTTTCTTCCCAGTGGAACGGGCCGATGCCATATCCATTTCTAGCCTCTCTCTGATCATCATAATAGAATGTCAGCACGGTGTTTCTTCTGCTCAGTACGGCATAGGGCTCTGCTGCATGCTTGTCTGTGCGATTCTGGACACTGCGGTTGTTTGTCTTTGTCGTATTCATAATGTGAAATGATTAAGTTGTTACTATCTGAATCTCTTTGAATAGTTAGGGATGCAAATAATGCTATTGTTACACTTTTCGTTGCAAAATTATGAGTTGATAAGACAAAAGATTATTGGGAATCCCAATCATTATCATCTATTTCTTTCTTATCTGCAGTAATCATCATGTCAATAGAAGATCCAGCGCTTCCACTGGATGTGCATATTAAACAAAGAAGGTCACCTTTTTTGTATAAATAGCTTTCATCAACATATCCACCTTTTTTTCTAACATAAGCAAAACCGGCTTTTTGCACAATGGACTTTGCTGTCAAAATCAACTCTTCATCACCAAATCCACCCTCTTCATCTGGATCTATCCTCATCATTGTTGGTCCTGCATTTGCGCCGTATAATGAAACGATCCAGTCTGCTGCCTGTCCGGAATCGTATGTTGTTAATGGCTTTCCATTATATTGCAACTTGCCTTTAAATTTCAAAACATTGGGATAATGTGATTCTTCTGGTGCTTTGTCATAACTACGAGATAATGGAGTTAATGGCTTTTGTGCAAAGACATCCCAATAAATATTATGAGATTCACTTTGTTCATAAGCTAGGACAAAAGTATTAATAACGGTTAGCAACTCTATTTCATAAGTCGTGATGTCTTTTTGTGATTCTGTTTCATAACTACTATCAGCCTGCTCTTCAATATTAATCTTGTTATCTGTAGTATCTTTTTTCTCAGTATGACTGCAAGAATTATAAAATAGGAATAAAGTGGTTGCTAAAACAATCAATGATAGTAAAGTTGATGTGATTAATCTGTAGTTTTCCTTTTTATGTAAGAACCTTGATTTGAGGACCTTGTAAAAATCATTAAAGTAATATCGATTATATTCTGGACCATTTTTCTTTATAACACCAGCGATGTCTTCTGGAAGATTTGCAGGAAATTGTGTCACGCCAGACAAAAAAACAGGGATAATATTCTTATTCTTTTTTAAAGCATAGGCTAGTTCGCATCGCATCCAATCATTCTTAGGATTGAAATTAGGATCCAATGTTCTATCAAATGCATGTTGATCAACAATCAAGATGAAATCTTTGCATTGGTTAATCCTTTCCAAAAGTTGAGTATCAAAATCTCCGTTTCGTAAGGTGTCGATGTCAAAACTAACCTTGTATCCATCTCTGACAAGCAAATCATTTAGATGCTTTGCTGTGTCATAACCACCTTCTCGACGATAGCTTATAAAGATGTCGTATTTCATTTCCGTTTGTTATTAGTAATAAAACGTTGCAAAAATACAAAGATTTCCTGAAAATGCAAAACTTAGCAACTCTTTTTATTGAAGGACTTACTTTTTTATTTGATTTCTGTCCAAAAAGTGTAACAATTGCTGAAAATACGATCCTAATGGGTAAAAGACATCCGAAAAAAAGGATGGCAGGAAAAAAAAGAGGATGGTGCGGAACAGGTTCCACGTAGCCTGACTCTCGAAGAATATAGGGACCTACAAAAGAATTAGGATTATGTCAATAATATTTGTTTACCTCTTCTGGAATGATACAACAGTTCCTGTGGAAGGTGTTGATCTTGAGCATGACACGAGTGCCTCACTGATTGAGAAGATGATCAGCAGTGGTCAGATTCCAAGTCCTGTGCCCAACCGCCGCTATAAGCTTTGGGATATGAACGACAATGATCTGCCAGAGATGGCTACGCTTAGCGAGTTGGGAGTTGAGGATGGCGATGCCGTCATTGTTGTTCCATCACAAAAATAGAGGTATTTTCAAAATAAGTGTAACATTTCTCAGGTTTGATTACCAAATAAGATGAAAACGGCCCCGAAAAGAGAAGGTCAAGGACGGCTTACTTCTATTGAAACCGTTAGTGCTTAGCTGTTCAATTACCTCTCTTTTGTTGTTAGGACATTGTAAACTCTTTCAAGACAGCCCGACAGGAGATAAACCTGCCGGGCTGACTTTATTGGCATAAAAGATGCATGAAAAATGCACTTGCTACGTGTGATGTGATTGATAAAAACCTTAATAATATTTGGTGTTTTCATATAAATATACTACTTTTGTGCGCAGAATGGAATAGTTTGTTTCATAGTCATTGATTATTTCGGTGTAAAATATAATGTTATGGGGTTTAAACCAACAGAAAGTGAGATATATGATATCTCTTGTCCGATGGAATTGTCATTCAACAAAGAACAGTTCGTAGAGGATGTGTTTAATGGTGAATATATAATTGTTGTCGGAGGAGAAGTCATCATGAATAAGGATGAAGAACCATCGGGTGATGTTAATCAGTATCTTCTTCGCCACATCAACCGAAGTCTAGGCCAACACTATAAAGATTATAATGAGTTGGCTCTCCATTCAGGACACGGATTCGACCCTATTCGTAATCTGCTCAATCATAAGGACTTCACATTTGATATGAATGACATATCACCGGAACTAAAGGGCTTCCTGACAACCAGACTCTTCCCGATCGTCTTTACTACAACTTTTGATGGCTATTTGGAAACTTTGATGCGACAGATCTGGGGCCAACGTCTTAGGGTGGTTAATATTGATGATATGAACAGCTTGAGGGATTTCCGCTCTAAGATCTCGGAATATAGGAGTGGAAGGAAATACAACGAACCGACGTTGTTCTATATCTTCGGTAAGGCAACTAACGACGAATCGAAGAAATATGTACATACAGACGACGATGCCATCCAAATAATAGAAAAATGGATGCAGTTGCCCAAGGAAGACCCTATTATGAATTTGGTAAGAAATCGAAAGATCCTGGCTTTGGGCTGTAAATTTGACAACTGGTATTTCCGTTTTTTCTGGTATATCCTAAAAAGAGAGATCAGTAAGTTTAGGGAAGGGCAGGTGGCTTTTATGCTTGATGACAATAATTTGGTCGATCATAAATTGAATGCTTTCTTAAAACAATCAAGGATATTCCGGCATGATAATGCTCGGATATTTATGGCTGATGTCATCAAGGCGCTTAACTCAACAGAAGATGGAACCCCATTCAAGAATTTGATTATGAAGAAGCGGAGAACTGGTGGCATCTTCCTCTCTTATTGTAGCAATGATTTCACTATTGCGAGCCAACTATTCTTTATACTCCGTAAACAAGGCTATCATGTCTGGTTTGATAACAGCAGCCTTTGTGGAGGCGACAGCTATAATCAGGAAATTGAGAAGGCTATAAGAGAGGCAAAGGTGTTCGTTCCGTTATTGACGCCATGTGTGGCAAAAGATATGGAGCTGGGATGCTTTGAATACAAGTATTATGTAAAGGAGTGGAAAATGGCTTGTCAGTTGGGGAACAAGCGTATTATACCCTTGGCCGTTGATGGGTATGATCTTCGTGCTCATTATCATTCATCTGTGTTTGATAGTTTTGTCAACAATGCATTGTCAGGCATTGATTTGATGCAACAGGATGGTTTCAACAAACTGATATTGTCGTTAGATAAGGAATTATCAAAGGAAGGAGGCACATATGAGTAATATTGTTGATAATACCAACAACCCATGGGCTGGACTCTCTTCTTATCAGGATCCGGAAACCACTGATGTCCAGTTGAAATTCTGTGGACGCGATCATGAAAGTTTTGATGTCGCTAATCTGATTGATAACAACATTTTTGTCACACTCTATGGAAGAAGTGGAACAGGCAAGACATCGCTCATAAATGCCGGCGTTTTTCCCAGATTACGTCGTCAGGGCTATTTGCCTATCAGTATCCGGTTAGGAATGGATGCCATAGGACTCAGTCTCCAGCAATGTATCATTTCAAAAATAGTTCAAGGGCTAAGAGACAAAGGGGAAATACATAGAATAGAAGTGGTGGATATGCCTCAAGACGAGCAAGCTGCAGAGTATCTATGGAGCTTCTTTGCCAGGACTCGGTTTGTGGATCTCAAAGGAAAGACGATTTTCCCGGTAATTGTGTTGGATCAATTCGAAGAAGTCTTCCGTAATCGCAGGGATGATGCCGAAGCTCTATTGCGCCAGATCTATTTTATGATGGATGAGAGTCACGAATTGACTGCGCGCACCATTAATGGAGTTCAGTATTCCTATGATTTTAATTTCCGTTTTGTCGTTTCTATCCGTGAAGATGAATTATATCGATTGGAAGATAGTATAGACAATAACTACCTGCCCAATATGAAGCTCTGCCGTTTCCGTTTGCGTAATCTTTCAGAAGAAGGTGCCAGAGACGCCATTCTTACACCAGGTGAGGGTCTGCTGAAAGATAATGAAAAAGAACGGATTGCTAATACCATTATGGATATTGCCCGTAATAAGGAAGATAGAAGTATTAGTGCCAATATCTTATCGCTTATCTGCAGCCGCCTTTTTGTGGAATACCAGCGTGCCGGGGCTCCATATATCAGTCTTTCACTCGTAGATAAATTTGTGAAGGGAAATCCTTTCGTAAAGTTTTATAATGAGGCTACGAAAGGTTTCTCTGACCGCGAGAAATCGTATATTGAAACCAATCTGGTAGATAGTTCGAATCGACGCAATTCTATTCCAGAGAGCGACTTCCTGCTTCACGTAAAAAAAGGTAAATTGCTTTTTGAGGGAGATAGGAGGATTCTGCAGCGTATATCCACGTCGGCCGATGACAACTATCGAGTGGAGCTTATTCACGATTCTTTCTGTGATCCACTGAATGGCTTGAAAGAGAAACGTGAGAAACGGAAAAGATTGAAAATGTTTGCCTATACGATGGCTTTCGTTCTGATGAGTGTGGTCATCGGCTTATATCTCATTGGCAAGAACCGGGAATTGAATGAGGCTAATTCCCAACTTGTTGATTTAAATAATGCTCTGACCAATGAAAAGGATAATACTACAAAAGTAAATGAAATACTTAAAAAGCTAATTTCGGCTGTAGAAATTGCAAATGATAGTATTTCAAAAACAAACGAACAATTGTCAAAGTCAGAGAACGAACTAAAAAAGAAGAACAATGAGTTGATCCTTATGAATCATCAGCTTGAGGAGCAAAAAGTGCAGACCAAAAAAGTGATACATGAAAATGACAGTCTGAGAGATGCGAATAAAATGCTTACTTCCTTGGATAATAAAATAGGTACACAAGAAGCTTCCACTGACGGTAAGTATATTATTGATGGTATTGTATTTTCCAGTGATTCTCTATCTGATGAGCAATTGGTGGAGTGGAGGAAAGCATATACCTCTATCTGTAAGGATGAAATATCGGGCAAGACTGACGGCTATAAAATATCAGAGGATATGATGGAAGATGATCCTTGTCTTGTTTATTTACTATTGAAATCGAAATCTATAGAAACAAAATCAGAAAAACAGGAATGGTTTGATCTATATAGTCTTATGAATCAGAAACAGATTAATAAACTATATAGTATTCTTTATAGAGATACATATAAGTTGGCAGAGATTGAAAAAAAATATGCCAAGAAACATTCATAGAACATAATTTTTATATTGGTCACATTGCTGGTCTTGAATCTATTTTGGAAGGACTCACTTTTTATTGATTCCTGCCAAAAAAGTGTAACAATTGCTGAAATTACTATCCTAAATAAAATGAAAACGGCCCCGAAAAGAGAAGGTCAAGGACGGCTTACTTCCATAGAAACCGTTTAGTGCTTAGCTGTTCAATTACCTCTCTTTCTGCTGCAATAAGTCGGTTGAGTATTGTTACGCATAGTTTATTAGTATTTGTTTTTGTTGTTAGGACATTATAAACTCTTTCAAGACAGCCCGACAGGAGAGAAACCTGCCGGGCTAATCGCGATGGCCAAGTCATCCGCAAAGACGCCCTCTGCGTCTCCTAGGCTGTTATTTGTACTGCGGATTCAACTCCTCTGACAGATTAGAGGTATCAATAGGTTGGGGATATGGTTATTTGTTTTCATAGCTGCTAATTGTTATGTCTCTTGTTGTAGTCCATACGAGTTCGTCATAATATTGAATGTAATCCGGTAGATCTTCCCAAGGTTTCAGATACTTATGCGTTTTCTTCATGTCGCTCGTCTCATCACCATATACATATCCAAGCATTTCGTGAGAGGCATTCCAACGTAGGTGTTCACAAATAGCGAGGTTCTTCTTCTGGGTGTCGTTTAGTTTGTCAAAGTCCTCATTAGTGCTGCTTCTGCTTAATCCCACAAGTCTGAGTTTTGTATCCATATGGTGATAGTTGGCAATATCTTGATTCTCCTTTCTAATAACGCCATTAATATCATCGAGGGTTATTTCTTCTATGTTTTTCTTAACATAATGGCATACGCCATTTCCATTATCAATTTTTACATTTATTTCATGGCGCTGGTTCCACGTAGGAGAACATTTCTCCTGTTTGTCATTTGAAACATATTTTGTGTAAAACATCTTAGCGTGCTCAAGGGCTTCTTCGTCTATTACATTTGTATAGGTGTACAACTCACTATTCGTTCCAAATAAAACTAACTTATTTCCAACCTTCTCGTTATAGAATCTAATAATATCTTCTAGTATTCCTTCGTTCTCTTTTGAATATGAACGGAGGAACAACTTAAAGTATTTCATTTCCATATTAATCTTATAGGCTTTTTCTAATAAGTCGATGGCAAGTTGCATACCAAGTTTATCATCACCAAGTGCAATAACGATATAATTGAGACAGAGAATTCTTTCGTCTATCCACTTCCAAAACTGTTCACTTTGTACGTCCATTTGAAGCAGTTCAAGTTCATTGCTATTTTTGACGGTTGGGACATTGTTGTAGAATGTGCCAATCAATTCTTCCATTTGCTTGTCAATGGCGTAGCATTTAAATGAACTTTTGTTTCCATTAGAATCAGGAAGGGCTCCAAACTCATATAGGAATCGGACTGCATCACGCCCTGTTGAGTCGAAACCGATGACTAATGCTTCAAATGGAGTGACGGCTATAGCTTTATCTGTATTGATATCCACAAAACTGACGGGCTGATAGTTTACGTTTTTCTTTAAAACTTGAATCGCCAAGTTTGCCGAATCTATGAGGTAAACGTTTGGCAGAGTCTCATCACTTTTCACGTAGGCCAATTTTTCAAGTACACTATTCTCCTTGTTTCTTCGAGCTAGACAGTAGATATTCAAATGCTGACAGTTGCTTAATGCTTCGTCTTCCTTTTCGATGGCTTTGAGTAATAAAGACGTTAATTCAACATTCTTCTTTTCATCATCGGAAAGAAAGAATATGCGAATGTGCTTGTCCTTTGATTTGGTGATAATGCCGGCAAGACTCTTTAAAGCTGCAGACTTAAAGATATTATGAGGCCGTTTACTATTTTCCTCCACAGACAGTTCGTCAGCGCAATATGTGATAATGGCATCCTTGTTTTCCTCAATTCTCCGGATTCTATCTTTACGGAGCCTTTGTCCGTTGATAAGTGTAGAGAATGAAAATTGCTGGTTTCCTTGGGCAGCATCTTGAAGCGTTCCAACAAAAATAAGCATTCCACCATCTGCTAACACTTTCTCTTTAAATGTCTTATCTTCAGCGAGGGTGATTGAGTTCTGATTCATCCCCCAAAAGACATACAAATCCTGTCCTTTGGCATTTCTCAATTTCAACCATGAAACGATTTTTAGTCCTTCGAAGTTGATGATGAAAATGGCACTAACGAGAGCGGCAAGGAAATGAATGATAGCAAAGATTCCCAAAAACAAAGATGATTCCTTGACACCATCATAAACAAAATACTGTAAATCTGATTGCAGTGCAAACATCCCGATGGAAGACAATAGTGAGCGGAAAGTCAAGGCTACGATGTTCAACTCTTTATCGTAATAGAACCAATAGCCTATGAAATAGATGACAAAGCCAGCTAACAAAACTACAGCGGCCAACCATTTTAGGTTGCCAATGATTTTCGTTAATAATTTACGTGATGTCAGTATCGTACCTATTATAACAAGTATAGCCACAAGAATCAGTGTGGTGACTATTGGTATGGGGATTGTTAAATAGTCTGTCATAACAAAAGTCTTTAATTACGCTGCAAAAGTAATGAATAATAATGAATCAACCAAATGCCTTCAATGGCGCTACAAAGATACCAAAAAGCTTTCAAACTGTCATCTCGCCCCAGATAACCTCCTTCGGGTTGGGGCAGCCAGCAAACATGTCAACCTTGTTCACGTTGCTTGTGTCAGAATCCGCTTAGACAATGACCCATTAAGCTTGAATAGTAAGAACACATATTCTTCAAGTTCCTAAATAAGCATTACTCTCTTTTATTGTATTGTTCTGAAGTAAACCCAATTTTTGGTATTCTCCTGTTTATTCCCGTTCCTTGTAAGGCATCACGAACACGCTCATATTGTTTTACTATATCTGGTTGAATAGAAGGTGGAGTCATTTTTAATGATTCTTCGATTATTGATTCGCTAATTGGTACATTTTGTAGTCCTGCATTCATTGCGGCGTCATTAACGATATAAGCAATGTCACTAGCTATATAACCTTCTGTGTTCTTCGCTAATTTGCGTAAATCTATTTCTTCGGTTGGACGGTCTTGGAGGTGTAGCTTAAACATTTCATATCTTGCGTCTTCATCTGGCATAGGGATATATACCATTTTATCGATACGACCTGTCCTTAAAACCGCAGGGTCAATTTTGTCTGGTCTGTTAGAAGTCGCTATTACGAAAATTCCTCGGTGCCCGCAGTTATTCATTTGCGATAGAAATTCATTAACTTCTCCTGATGTTTGCTGCATCATATCTGTTCTTTCTGGAACAACAGCATCAAACTCATCAAAACATAAGATCGAAGGCTGATTCTTTTGTGCAGAGTCAAAAAGAGCAGCGATCTTTTCTTGTGTCCCATGAACATAAGTACTCGCAATATCGCTTGCTTTTACCATCATAAAATTAAAACCTGCTTCTTCTGCAAATTTTTCTGCAAAGAATGTTTTTCCACAGCCTGGAGGGCCATAAAGAAGCATGCCATTTGGTAAAGATATTTTATATTTGTGTGCTTGCTCTTTATTTTTTAACCAAAAAAGAACTTTCCTTCTTAGGCTATCTTTGAGAGTTGCCATTCCTGCAATATCTGCAAAACCATTTCCTTGCGGTTTTGTAGCTTCCACAGGGGATTCCTTTTGCTCTTTGTGCTTATCCTTTTCTATAGTCTCCAATCGATGCTGTTTGGTTGATATCAGTTTATCTATTTCATCCAATTGATTTATGTCTTGAACGATCTCATTTACATCTTGATATCGTTTAGCACATTCAGAAGAAAACCCTTTTTCAAAAATATGTTTCAATTTTTCGTTAATATCTTTTCCTGAAATAGCTGTTGAGGAGTTTCGACTTTTCAGGATAGATTCTATTCCAATATTATTATCTGTTTGCCATGGTGCTTTTCCTGTTATTAATTTGTATAATAAGGCAACTAACGAAAAAGTATCGGAGCACTTGGTTTGAATTCCACCAATAGCTTCGCTCGCTGTGTAGAATATATCAGACTCTTTGACATCATAAACATGTTTTTCGTTTCCTTCTCTACAACTATTTCCTAAATCTATAATTGTTGGAGAAAGATGGTCATCTATTATAATATTTGATGGGTTTATTTTATTGTGGAGGACCCCATTGTCATGCATGTACGAGACGCCATTCAATACCTCTTTAATTATGCAGACTGATTCGGCAGTAGATAATTTGCCATTATGATTAACATAGTCCTCAAGCAATTCGCCTTGATAATATTTTGTAATCATAAAATGGTAGACCTTATCTACAGCCGAAACTTCTCCTTTGTCTATGAATCCTATGATATTCCGATGTGAGAGATCCATGCAGTTAAGAAACTCCAAAACCTCCTTGTTGTCATATAACAATTCCTTGGGAGTATTCGACATGTCGTATATTTTCAGAAAATACGGGGTGTTATTTTCGTCAACTACTTTGTATGCCTCATAGAATCCATTGCTTGAGATAATGGATTCGACGACGTACCCCTTTACACATTGGCCTTTATCTAAAAAATTCATAGTCTTATTTCCTTTTTATTGCATTTTAGCGTAAAATTTCATGCGTCCACCATGAAGAATAGAGAACAGACGCTCCATAAAATCGTCAAGTTCAGGTGTAGAATCAATAAACATTTCTGTCATCAACCACACAGAGCCGCCATCTTGAATGACGACTTTAAGACACTTAATTTCTCTTGTAAGAGAATTGGCAATCTCTAATACTTTGACTTTCTCACCAGGTTGAACATCATAAATACCAGGCATAATCATTTGAAAATACAAAGGATCATTACCATTGTTTGCAATGATAAAGTTGGCTCCTTGATACTTAAAGGCCAATCCAAAAACTTCTTCTTCGAATTTAATTCCATTGTTCTGAAGCCATGTTTTGTAAACTTGCATATACTGTAATTTTTTGCTCCAAGCGACTCCAGAACTTGGAAAGTTATAATAATGTTCAACATACAAATAAAAACGTGGAGCCAATCCTGTGCCCGATCCACATTTTGAAAGGTCTCGCATCGTACTAATTTGTCAAACTGAGCAACGCTGAAAGCCCCACACCAATGTATATAAAACAACACATTTTGTTGATGTGCGTATACTACACTTTCAAGGGGCGCTCCCGTTGTTTTTTTTCTAACCATCAGTCCGAATTTACGAGATTCTCAGAATATAAAACCCAAGCGTCCAGAAAACGCCTTTATTATGTATGTGTCCCCCCGTTATGAGATTAACCCATAGGGCTTTCTGCATTTGGAAAGACGCTACAAATTTACTAAAAAAATTGTAAATAACTCATTTTTTTGAGGAAAAACTTCAAAATATAATGCATTTTTTATAAATAAGTACTATTTTCTCTTTCAAAATTGGAATGCTAATAGGAAAAGAACTGTGCCAGTGGAAGGTGTTGATCTTGAGCATGACACGAGTCCACTAGCTGATTGAGATAAACAAAAGTATTAAAAAAGTATAACGTTATCAAAAAAGGTCTATGTAGACGTTTGAAGTTCTTGAAAATAACTATCTTTGTAAGCAAAAGTGTGTCACGATGACAAGATAAAAAAATGACTAATAATATCAATAACCGCCAGATGCCCATTTTTATATCCTCAACATTCCAGGATATGCAGAAAGAACGGGATATCTTGATGAAGCATACTTTCCCTAAGTTGAAAGAACTCGCTGCACGTCAGTTGGTAATACTGACACCGATTGATCTCAGGTGGGGAGTCACACAGGAAGATTCTAAGTCGGGAAGAGTCGTAGAGCTTTGTTTGCAGGAAATAGACAGGTGCCGACCATTCTTTATCGGAATACTGGGCGGACGCTATGGCTGGTGTCCCCGGCTTGACGATTTCTCGGGCAATACAATGCTGTTAGATCAATATAAGTGGCTCAGAGAAGATATCAAGAATGGAAGAAGTCTTACAGAAATAGAAATGCAATATGCAGTCCTGCGCCGACAGGACCATGGCTATGCCCTCTTTTTCATCAAGTCTCCCTCAAAGGAACCCACATTAGAGGATGGCAGGGTAAGGAAACTGGCAGACAGTATCATATCAAAGGGAACCAACTTAAAAGAATTGACGGGAAAATATCCGGAGACCAACCATGAACAGCGGTGTTTCTATTCCTATTATGATACACCTGAAGATCTTGCCATGAAGGTGGAAGAAGCGTTTGTCGCATTATTCCATGTTCTTTTTTCCGAGAATGATAATCTGGACGAGTGGACCAGAGAAAGGACGGCACAGCAGGCATATCTTCAGGAACTAACCGATGTATATGTGCCGACCGTGAACAATGAGCACATCTCCTATTCCTTGGATCGGATGAAAAACAGGTTCGAAATGTTATCTAGCTACGAAGAATGCTCTTACGGAAAGAGTGCGTTCATTGCCAATTGGATTAGGGAAAGGCAGAAAAGTGACACATGCGATATCGTTTATCATTTCACCGGTGTTGGGTATTTGGATGGGAATTACAAGAAAATCTTGAAACGTCTGTACCTTGAAGTCTCCGCCATATACGGAGAAAAAACACCAGAAGAGGATGATAATGTGTATGACCGAGATTATGGCCGCATGTTATCACGGCTTCTTCAAAAGACCGTGAATAGGAAGCCTCTTTTCATTATCTTGGACGGGCTACAGCATCTATCGGACTTTGACGGTTCGAAAAGGCTTGACTGGCTTCCAACTATTCCTGAAAACGTGTCAATGGTCTTCACGTCTTCCTCCCAAGATGCAAGCTATGAATCGTTTCGAAGGCGCTATGGTGCTGCACATATCCTGTTTCCGTTTGAAGAATCGGAAGAACGACTTTTTCTCAGCAGGTATCTTGAGAAGTTTGGGAAAAGGTTTTCTCCTGCCCAGTCAGATCGGATTATATCTGCGTATGCCTCGGCTAGCCATCCTCCGATAGGCCAGAAGAGCGTTCTGACTTTAAAGTCGCTGCTTAACGAACTAGTGGTATTTGGCTCCTATGAGCTTTTGGATGAACGGATAGCCTACTATTGTGAGGATAACCTAAGCCTATTCTTTCCGCGAATGTTTGAGCGCTGGGAGAAGGATTTTGGTGCTGATATGGTACGGCATGTCTTGAGCTTTATTGTGTTTTCCAGGGCTGGACTATCTGAGGCGGAGATACTTGACTTGACGAAGGCCACGCCCAGTCAGTGGTCTGGTATCTATTATTCCGTCTCTCATCTGCTGACATTGAAAGGCGGAAAATACTACATAGACAAGGATGCCATCGCCAAGGAGGTGGCAAAGCGCTATGACCCATGGGAAAAGGACGTCCGCCTGACTATCGTCGGGTATTTCAAGGACTCTGTGGACTATAGGGCCGTGGAAGAGTGCCTGTTTCAGTATTACAAACTGCAAGATTATGATTCCCTTTATGACAGACTTATCAAGGTGGATGTCTTTTCGCACCTGTATGATAGTGGCGGAATTGCAGAACTGTTGCCATATTGGAAAACCCTGCATGCCTTTTATGGTGGGCGGAGATATAGGATCGCAGACTATGTAAATCAGGATACTCCTTTGGAAGAGAAATATGCACGTACTTTGGCAGATATTGCCCAATTCGCCAAACAGATTCTAGGGGACGAGAATGCAGCAAGACTCCTATTCATGAAATCTAAAGGTATTCTGGAATCCGTGGCATATGATGATTATCGTACGTCAGCAGCGGTATATTCAGGACTGGAAAATTATGACAAGGCTCTTGAAAGCATTGACAAGGCAATAGAATACGCTAGAATGTCAGATCCTGATATTACAGAAGACCAGTCCTATATAGAACTGATGTCCGAGAAGGGCAGCATCCTGTTCATGATGGGTAAGACACGTCAAGCTCTGGAGATATGGAAACAAACATTGGATATGGTTGTATTGACTGCTGGAGAGACCAGCCTGCCGGTATCCGCAGTCTGCCGTAACTTGGCTGCTGCATATCAGGCACTTGGAGATGATAACCGTTGCAAGGAATTCATCGAGAGGACGATGTCTATCATCGGGAAGACCGTTGGCGAGGAGCATGTTCACATGGGTGATGCCCTGTTCCTCTATGGAACCTACCATGAGGGAGTCGGTCATCAGGTGGAAGCCCTGAACTTTTACCACAAGGCTCTTAAGATCTATCAGGAATGGTATTCTGAAAATCATATTATAGTGCTTCATACCAAAGAGACCGTCGCAAGGATGGAACACTCTCTGCCTGAGAATGAGTTCTTGTGCATTTTGGACTTCTATGAAGGGATTGCCGATGACCTGTACCTAGTAGGGGAAGGTCGGGAAGACGGCATGCCGGAATATGAATATGCATTCAGGTACAAGCACGATTGTTACATAGGTCAGGACAGATACGTGTATGGGCCCTACAGTAACCATATATATATATGTGTGGACCAGTCCGGAAGATATGTCAGTTGCGGTAAAACCATGGATAACCTGCGTGATGCGCAGGTTGACTACTTGGTGAATCTATGTACTTTTTATAAGGATTATTGCGCATACAAGAATATTGAATAATGGATTTTGAATGATGTTATGTTAGACCCGTTAATATACAGTCCCGACAGAAAGACCGTCACAGGTATCCGTGACAAATCCGCCACAGAAGTTGTTATTCCAGAAGGTGTCACGGCCATCGGCATCTGTGCCTTTCAGGATTGTTCTTTCCTGAAAACCATTACTATACCCGATAGCGTTACGGTCATTGACAATTATGCTTTCAAAGGATGTTCTGCCTTGACGGCTTTCAACATATCTGCCAGTATGACCAATATCGGTAACTATGTGTTTGAGGGTTGCACGGCATTAGAGACGGTCGAGTTTCACTCCCCAGTAGTAGAATACTGGTTCTCTCAGATAGGAAGTATCCGGAGGGTTATCTTGGGTGAGGAAGTGACAGGAATAGGTGCCTATGCTTTCTATAACTGCTCTGGTCTTACAGAGATAATCATTCCTCATGGTGTCGAATCTATTGACGACAGTGCCTTCAGAGGCTGTGTCAGTCTGACCTCCATCACTATACCTGCTAGCGTAACGTCCGTCGGAGAGTCTGTCTTCTCTCATTGCATGGCTCTGGAGTCTGTGTCGCTTCATTGCCAGGAGATTGGATCCTGGTTCTCTAACATGAAAAGCATCCGTACTGTCAGTATGGGGGAGGGGGTAAAAGTGATAGAAGAGGATGCCTTTTATCACTGCAGTGGCTTGGTCTCGGTCAATATTCCGGATGGCGTAGAGAGAATAGGTTACAGCGCTTTTGAGGGCTGTATCCAGTTGACTTCCGTCAACATTCCTATCGGTATGGTTCGAATAGAGCCTTCTGTCTTTTCTGGTTGTATCGGTCTGAAGAGCGTAGTCATCTCTGAGGGCGTGACGTCCATCGGTTCATGTGCTTTCATGGGATGTTCAGCCTTGACGTGCGTGGCTATACCTGGCAGTGTGAGGGAGATTGGTACGCAATCCTTCGAAGGCTGCACAAGTCTGGTTTCCTTTGACATTCCTGAAAGTGTGACGAGCATCGGGGAGAAAGTCTTTTTTGGTTGTTCCTCTCTGACAAACGTCAACAACTACGCAAAGATAAAGAATATTCCCAGCGAGACATTCTCTGGTTGTATAAACTTGGAGTCCGTCATAGTACCCAGTACGGTGGCCTGGATTGGATACAAAGCTTTCGAAGGCTGCTCCAACTTGGTTTCCCTAGAACTTCACTGTTCTGTCATAAATGACAGTTTTAAAGGAATGAAAAGAATAAAAAGCGTTGTGATAGGCGAAGAAGTCTCCGTCATAAAACCTTTTGCTTTTTCTGATTGTAGTAGCCTTGCCATAGTTAGCATTCTTCCAGGAGTGACGGAGATTGGGGAAAACGCATTTTCTTATTGTTCACGGCTGTCATCCATCATTATACCGTCTGGTGTAAAGACCATTGGGGATGATGCTTTCTTCGGATGCTCTGAAATGAAGAGCGTGAGTTTGCCGGACAGTTTGATCCATATTGGTGAAAGGGCCTTTGCCGTGTGCAAGAGCCTGACCTCAATAAAAATCCCTGTAAGTGTCATGGAAATGGGAACGAGAGTGTTTGCAGGTTGTAGGGACTTGGCCACCATAGAGGTCGATCCTGACAATCATTACTTTGATTCCCGCGGGGACTGCAATGCCGTCATCAATACAGCATCTGGCATACTGGTTGCGGGATGCAAGGGGACAAACATCCCGGATGGAGTAAGACGCATTGGTGAAGGGGCATTTTACTTTTGTCCAATAGCAAATGTGTCTCTACCAGCTAGTGTGACGAAGATTGAAATGCATGCATTTAGAGGATGCCACAGTCTCTCTGTCATCAAGGTGAGCCCTGATAATCCTGTCTTTGATTCCCGTGACAATTGTAATGCAATTGTCAGTTCGGCATCTGATATGCTGATAGTCGGATGCGGGAAAACAGTCATACCCCGGAGCGTGAAGGCCATCGCAGATTATGCATTCGATAGTTGTACGAATTTGATTTCCCTTGACATCCCTGAAGGGGTGACTAAGATAGGAAGGGCTTTTATCGGTTGCTCTCAATTATCTGCGGTTAGCATCCCAAACAGTGTAGAATTCATAAGCGGAGGTGCTTTTGAGGACTGTACCGGACTTCCAGTAGTGGATGGAATCATATATGCAGATGACTTTCTTGTCGGTGTGTCCGACAAATCTTCGGAAAAGTATTGCATCAAGGAAGGCACTCGTATCATAGGCTCTTCGGCTTTCTCTGAGTGTAGGAATATGGCTTCCATACATATTCCAGACAGCGTGGTGAGAATATGCGACAACGCCTTTAATCACTGCAGCTCGCTGAAAGCCGTCACGATACCGGACAAGGTTAGGAGCATAGAATATGAAACCTTCTCCAATTGCGAGAGTCTGAGTTATGTATCCATACCCGATAGTGTAAGGAGTATTGACGACTATGCCTTCTCGTGGTGCAGCAGTCTGGAATCCGTCACCATTCCAGATGGTGTGACAGAGATTGGAAGCGATGCTTTCCTTGAATGCACTGCCCTGAAAAGGGTGACCATTCCGGATAGTGTGACAGAATTATGGAATAGTGCGTTTGAAGGTTGTACGTTTTTGGAGGACATTGTTCTGCCGGAAGGTTTGACAGAAATTAGAGGTCGTATGTTCCAAGGGTGCCAGGCACTAATGTCCATTTGCATACCAAAAAAAGTGAAGAAGGTAGGCGAGAATGCTTTCTCTGGTTGTTCACGTCTTACGTCGGTCTGTCTCCCAGACGGCCTTAAGGAAATAGGGAACGCAGCCTTTATGGAGTGTGGTGCGTTGACTTCCATTGTTATACCTGGTAGCGTGACTGATATCGGATATAATGTGTTTAGTGGCTGTTTTTCACTGAAGACTGTTCATTCGAATATGAAGAGCCTCACGGATGAAACCTATGTCTACTTAAGTATGTCGTTTACTGGAGACGACGGTATTGTTCAGAAGGAGGATAGTACCTGTTATCATATCAATCATAGGGCATTTGACGGCGTCAATGCTGATAATGTCACCTTTTATGTCCCTGCGGGAACTGAAGACATCTATCGTAGTCATCCTGCCTTTGCCCACATCAAGCATATCTTGCCCGATGACAAGGATAAGTCCACGCTGTATCCAATATTCATTTATGATGATAGCAGGAACATTGTCATCGGCATCAGGGATAAAGGCATTGCATCTCTCACTATCCCCCCAGATGTGAAGGTCATTAATGACGGAGCCTTTGCAGGCTGTTCTTGCTTAGAATCCATTAATGTTAATTCCGGTAATACGGTCTATGATTCCCGAAATGGATGCAGTGCTGTCATAGAGACAGAATCGAACAGATTGATTGTAGGATGTATGAATACCATCATTCCTACAGAGATTACCACGATAGCTCCTAGTGCATTTTACGGCTGTACTGCGTTAGAAAACATCTCGATACCTGGCAGTGTAAACAAGATAGGTGCCAATGCTTTCTGTGGCTGTTCGGGTCTCACGGAACTGCATATCTTTATCAAGCGCCCCAATAGAATAGCCGTTAGAGCAAATGAGTTCAGTGGCGTCGATTTTGATCAGTGCGTTCTGTTTGTTCCGGAAGGTAGTGAGAACTATTATCGCGACCATCCGGCTTTCAGACGGTTCAAAATTATAAAGACAATGTAATCATTCATTCTCGTGATACAGTTTTATTTCCTCTTTGAGCTTATCCATGATATATTCTCTGTCTTCCTTGTTCTTGATCATGCCAGCCCGGTCTAACATATCCTTTTGTTGCTGAGTGTTATCCGGAACAAGGAAGATCGTTAGGGAATCTCTCTCCCGGGCTCTCAGCATCCATTTGAAATACGCCTCCGGACTTCTGAGATAAATAGACTGAATCGCGATGGCCAAGTCATCCGCAAAGACACCCTCTGCATCTCCCAGGCTGTTCCATTGATCAAGGGCTGTACTATCTGACAGAGGGATTCGGCTCAATTCATACATTTTCCACAAGAATCTGTACTGACAATCGTTAAGACTATCGACAGTGCCCTCCTCTCTCACTTCTGTGGGCCGCACATGAAACTTCCCTGCAGGGTCGACAAACACCCGATTCATCTCCGTTCTCTTAAAATGATCGGCTTGAGTCATTTTATTCCACACACAGATCACTCTGTCTGATACTAATTGATACTCCACCTGTTGTGTCTCAGGCTCCTCTTCTTGCGAGAAATCACATCCGAATCCCAGATTCATACCATCAAGAAGCTTCCCCTTCCGATCATAACTGACAAGATAGTCATCAGTAGAATAGTTGAGGTTGCCCACTCTGAAAACACACAAATGTACATCACCATAGACAGCAAGATCCTCACGCCGGACCTCACCCCTTGGTTCCTCATAAGACGGAATATAGACTTCATCAAGCAGGCTGTCATAGTTGACAGCGGGACTACATGAACTAAGGCAAAGTGACATCATCATCATTGCCATCATACTGTTCTTAAAATGAATCATAGTTTTCATAATCGTTTACTATTAATTATTTATACTTCATTATATTTCCCAAGCAAAACCGATAGAAAGGTCCCACTTCTTTTCCATATTACTTATTTTCGGGGCATAGAGATACGCTCCTGATAGGTTCATCCGGAATGACTCTGAGAATGGGATCGACAAAGTAAGACCTGGTTTCAACAAGAGTCCACGATTGTATTCATCGTAAACATAATCTTCTTTATAACCACAAGTAATTGCTTGATTGGGTAGGTCCGGAAGTGATTTTTCTATTTTCTGATATTCAAACATGAATACGTCATGAGCCTTCTCAAATTCGTATCTGTTAACGGAGATGGCATACCCAATACCAGCATCCAATCTCAGGAAATCAGTTAGCCAAAGCCCAGTGTTAAAAACCAATGCCATGAAGTGATGCGATTTTTTATAGTCGCCCGTATGAGGATATGCCTCCAGATAGTCATCATCACCAGGGCTATATGTTTTAACATTTACGTGATAACCCTCATCAATATAGTCACGTTCACTGTGGCTACTTGTTTCATTCTGTGAATCATTACCTGAGAACTTGTAAGTCGGAGAAAAAAAGATGCTAAAGCCGATGCTTATGCGGGTGTCTTCGATGGACGCCCTATATGTCAGGCCGTAATTCTCTTTGTCAAGATAGTGTGCATTGATCTCATTCCAATCATTATAATTAGTCAAAGTAAACTTGAATGGTTTTACCGGATGCTTTTCCTGATTGAATTCCACCCATAAGACTCTGCCACTATTATGCTGTTTCAATTTCAGGCTCAACTTCCGCTCTTTACGTGATGAATTCGCTGGAATCCTCCCGCTTACTTTTGTCCCATACTTCTGAGTACTAATCAGATCAGATCTGTAAGTCTCAACCGAGAAGTCAACATCTTTTTCATCTAAGACCCGCGAATCAATACCTTCGTATTTTATATATGTGGTTACCTTTGATCTCACATTCAAATTAAAACTACTTCCTTTATAAGAAACCATACCATAAGGATTCTTTTCTACAGAGAACTCATAACGTTCTTCTGTCTTTGGATAGATCTTAACCAACGACGTATCCATTTTGACAGCCAGAATTTGTAGTTTTTTTCCGCTCTCCCATTCCTCATCATAGGCAATGTCCATACTGACAGACTTCCTTTTGCTCTTCCATGTGTCATCGAGCGAGATACGTTCCAGGAACCCTTCAACCTGATATACATTCCCCATATCCGCTTTCTTTTCGATTTTAGTCAAGGTAAAGGAGTGTGCGATACGTTCATCAACCATCACTTTGTTCCTATATGTCACCAGAAAATCTTCGAGCTCCATTTTCTTTCCATTGAATCTGAACACCTCTCCAGAGAACTGCTCCGCGAACTTTTCCGGGTCGGATGGATCGGTGTCATCCACCATATACGAAACTGCAGAGAAAAACGAATTCAATTCAAAAGTCGCGTCTGCTCTGACATTGTAAATGTTTGCCGCATTAGCTGTCATGGCTACCAGGCAAATAACAACTGCGATAATTCTCTTTTCCATAATCTTTTAAATTTATTTGTCGTTTTCCTTATTTGGAATGATATAATGGCAGTTGTTACACTTTTTTAAATAAAAACGGCCTGACAGAAAAATGATTCTGTCAGGCCGACGGATTGAAGTGTTTAGAATCACTCACCCAAAGGTCTCTTCTCGATGACATAGCCCATCTTATAGAGCATGCGCAGAGTATCGTATGCCATGTCGCGATCGTATTGCTTCTCTGAGTCAAAGAGCTCACAGTACGGTACAAGGTCCTCATGCGTCTTTTTCTTATCATCAATCGTATCGCCATACACCCAGCCTTCTTCCATACGCTGGCGTGACCATTCCTCATGCACATTCTCGGCAATATACTCCCTCAATTTCAAAATGTTTTCTGGAAGTTTCACGGATTCAAGATTTTCCGGATTAGCGATATAATTACCATCCGCATTACGCTTGTTCGGATGGAAATCATAGCCTAAATCATACTTTTTGACAATGCTATAGCCCATCTTTACCAAAAGCTTCAGGGTATTAATCGTAGTCGTATAGTCTGTAACTCTTTTCTTTTCATCCTTCATTTCTGAATAGGGTAACATATAGGGCGAGATTTTCTTATCCTTGTCACGCTCGGGCCCGTATATCCAACCTCCTTCCTGTCTGAGCTTAGCCCACACCTCATGGGCATTCTCCATCAGGATGGGAGCGAGAGCCTCAAGTTCCTTATTAAGCGGAACGGCAGAAAGATCTTCGGGGTGTGGGGTATACGGACGTCGGCCTCGCAACGTGATACTTACCATATAGTAATGGGAGGATTCCCATTGCTCCATCAGTTCTGAATGCGTCAGTGTTGTAATGCTATATCCCCTTCCGGGATTAAAAACTTCAACCGTCTCTGCGGTTATATCCGTCACTACAATGGCGTGGTCGGCCTCCTCACCACCCTGACTCACGGCTAGGATGACATGACAACCTGTTTCCAATTCATAACTCAATTGCTCAATAGGCTGCCACTTCATTGAATCGCGGGTAAACCTAGCTAATGAGAACCTCACACCTTCTGGTGTCTCGGAGTTTTCTATGAGTCTGCCTATATTATATAGAGGCGTACCTTCATTTACTCGCCATCCTTCTACTTCGGCATCAGTTTTTAGCTCGGTCAAACTACGGCTTATACCATATTTCTCAAGTATAAACTGCTCACAGCGAATTACACAATCGTTGGAGTCGTTCTTAGCTGCGAAACGCTCGATGGGGAGTGCAAAATGTTGGAAAAGCCAAATTTCGTCCTTCTCATGCTGATTATTCTCCCACATCTTAACAACTGTGCAGACACTTTTCGAACGCGGGTTCTCCGTCGGCATCTTTTCTATTTCCGTTCTAATTTTCCTAACGAGCGTTCTGATATGCTCATACTTCCTCTCAGCCGCTACAACAGCAAGCCACTCATCAAAATTCACCTCTTTCCTGACATACTTGATCAGTAGTTCTGGTGTGATTATTGTTATATCATTGTCTTTCTTTGCCATAATTGTATCTCTTTTATTCTGTAATTCCTATATTTTCCCCTTTTCTTCTTTCTTTTGTCTTGCCTTTTTGTCGTCAACATTCATATTCCATAGACGTGTCTCTAAAAATTTCACCAAGTCTGCTGTACTCAAATTATCTATCATGAGCTTATTAGCAATAACTTGACCATCTGTCAGCTGAGAATCCTTATCCGTCAACAAATTAGTTTTATTACGTTGAAGGCAATCACGCTTCCATTCAATCGTTTCGTCTGACTGTTTCACGATGTAACGAGCTCTAAGTTTACTCTCAGGCAAGAATAAATGACTCATTGCAGATAGAACCGCAGGAATTCCATCTATCAATTTATAGATTTTATCTTTTTCGGATTCTTCACATGATTCAATTCTACGATAGAAGACATCAAAAAATGGATATAAATTATTCTGGAACTCCTGTTTCCATCTTTTATCCCAAACAATGACATGATTGGGTTTTGTATCATAAAATAATGCCAACGTTTTATAATCGGTCTTTTCTTTGTTTCGCAAAGCTATTCCTCCACTTTTACTATAATAACGAGCAAATTTAATGTGACAACTGGCAACAAGTTTGGGTAGCACCTTAATATCCTTGTCGTCAAGACCTTGGATATCTTTAAGGTCTGAGATACCAAATGTCACTATCGTAGAATCAAAGAACTTCCAATCTTCACCTTTGTTAGCAAGCTCCTGAAAAGAATCATGCATTTCTGTCGTTTTATTGAAATTCTCCTTCCTGAAGCCAAAAAACAGCCAAGCATAATCAACCAATACAGAATTAATCACAACGTCCAGATCTGGAATATAATCTTTTTCTTTGACGAGGGCCAAATTCTGCTTAGGTTTAAGTCCTAATTTCTTTAGAATCTTATCATTCTGAGTGGAAGTCTGATTCTCTTTTTCTTGCTTCGATATCTTTTTCTTCGGTTTTAACCCTGTTTTGGGAAACTCATTTTTAACAAGTCTCAAAAAATAATGATAACAAATATCATGCATATAGGAAGAAAGCTTAGACTCATAACGGAAATTATGAAATTGTTTCTCGCATCCCCATTCCGTATTGATTTTTCTAACACGCCCTTCCGTCTCCACGCCGTAAAAATATTCCACGAAATCCTGGATAATTGTATCAGCAATGTCGTTAACATCACTTACTTTTTTCCTTCTATTAGAAGAATGCGTTTTTTCCGTATTTCCTCCTTTTTCTTTTTGCTTAACAGAAGAGCTACCCAATCTCGTAAAATCATTATATATTACCACAAAGTTTTTCCCAAACTCATTCTTTATATAAAACCTGAGGACCTCTGTATCACGTTCATGTATAAAAAGATCGATTCTGGGTTTGGCTCCTATATAATTCTTGATAACAAAATCAAGCCATGTTTTTATTGTCTTGTTAAAAGAATAGTTCCTCACAAAAGCCCATCCACCATCTCCAGTAAGGAAAGACTTCAGGTCCTCCTTTAATGTTTTAGCTGCTTCTTTGATTTTATGCTGTCGTGCAGCCAATCGGCCGGGGTCTTTTGTTATTGTGGTAAATATCATATGGGAATATGCACTTTCCACCTCGTCATTAATCATTTGTTCATACCCCACACCTTGATTTGGCCAAAGGAATTTGTCACGTTCTGAGCTCTCCTTTAATAGTAGGAAGAATTGATCTCTGTTCTTTTTCACAGACATCTGTTTTGCCCCGTCAGCCAGATAGTTCATGAAATCGTTCACAAAAATAACCTTTAAGATTCGTTCTAAGCCATTCTTTCTATCTTTAGTTTTAGAGAATGCTCCCAATACTTTCTCAAGAGATTTACGTTTACCGTTAACAAGCGTGTAGAAATAATGGTCGTACACCATACTGGTATCAACGACTCCTTTTCCCTCCATCTTCCACATCTTCCTGACTTCGCCATCAAGTTCGTCGGCACGGATATATTTGGAGGCGAATTTAGCTGTCCGCTGGTATCTGACCAAAAGATCCTTTTCGTCCAACAAATAGTATCTTTTTATGATACCAGCAAGATGTTTGTCTATATAATTCTTACACTTCGCTTTTATCTTTTCTTTAGTTATCCCTAATGACCAGTCTTCTATATTTTTCTCAAAAGAGTAATTCTGAATGTCCCACAAGCTGTTATTACCCTTGGTAAAATATGACTCCAGATCATTCATCAATGGTCCGACAGCAATCTCCACACAAGCATTATCCAACCCCAGGGATGCAAACAAATAACTGATATGGTTTTTTACCTCTGTTTCATACACAGGCTTTCTGTCGAACCACAGGAAATTGTTACGTTTGACTGGGTCGGAGAGAAGACCACAGAAGAATGATCTATCCTCTTTGCTACATATTGGGGCATTCCATTTACACATGTAATCCTCTGTGAAATTCTGTATAAGGGCAATGATAATAGCCGTCTCTTTCGTCTTACCTGCTTTTTCTTCTTTCTCAACGACATCCTTGACTAAACGCACATCATCATTAAGAAGATAACGACAATAGTGCCGGTATATAGGATCAAGATTCTCTTTCTCGTCTAATTCCCATGCCTTTCTCACATATAGATCCAATCGCATTTCCTGAAACAGCTCTGAAATTTTCTCACCGAATTCAGTATAATCCTTATCTACGTATATTTGTCGTTCAAGCGTTTTTACGGAAAGATATAACTTCCAGGCTGTGTCAAATTTTGCTTCTATATATTCTTTTATAAGTTTGTGACACCATACGCCAAAGGATTCATGTTCCTCAAATGAATAATCCCAGATGAACTTACCATTATTGCCTGTAAAATGAGACTTGAATTTCTCCATCAAAGCATCTGTGATATCATCGAATTGAACGAAATCAGATACTGTAGTAAATAACTGTTTTAATTTACCAATAACAATTTTTCTATATTCTTCTTCCTGATTCTCCCAAAGGTAACTGTCGCGTTCGTATGGGGATTCTAATAGTTGGAAGAAAAGATGCATTTCGTCCTTAGTCGAGAACTCTTGGCATTTACCAACGTAACTCGACCTAAAATGTTCTATGATGGCATCAACCATCATTGTACTTGATGCAACCTTCAGCTTAATTGATTTCAATAGATACTCGTTGTCTTTTAAGAGCAAATGACAATAGTGTTTATATGCCAAATCTATTTTATCCTCCCCCAATTGCTCAACGAAATACATCTCTGCTTTATAATTATGAATCCATTTTGAAATGATGTTCTTAAATCGCCCTGCATGTTTGTTCGCTTCGTTGAAAATATAATCATCGTCTGAAACCACATCGGATTCCTGCTGCGGAGCAGATTCTTCTGCTTTGTTGACAGACCGGTCTTTCGAAAAGTAGTCTGTTTGAAGCAGATTTGTCAAAGCATCAATAAAAGTAGAGCCATTTAGAATAGGCTGCTTGAGCTTTTCGAACATAGAAGAATCCATTAGAAATGACACGACCCCACTAAAGACATCCGCCAGTTCTTCATGGCTTGTATCATGTACAGATTTCTCAATAGCCTCAATCAGGGATTCTCTATATTCTCTATTGAAGGACATCTCATCCCGTAGAAGATCCGTTTTTTCATCATTCCAGGGACCATCTGAAAGCGTCTCGACAAGCTGGAGGCCAGCTTCATCTCTAACCACTTTCTTTTCTTTTGTTTTATCTGAATCTGTCATATGCTACTAAATTTTGTTTGCAAATATCGGAAAAAGTTTTGAGAAAACCAAGACTTATACCGATTTTTTCAATATTCATCTTGATTCTCTCAAAAACGATTAGTTCTTGATGACAATTTGGTCGCCATTTGCTGTCACTTCTATCGGTACTGTCTTGGAGACTTCCTGACGGAGGAGGGCCATACACAGTGCGTCTATGATATTCTCCTTGATAGCTCGATTCACGGGTCGGGCACCATACTCCAGGCTGTATGCCTTCTGCGCAATCATCGCAACAACAGAATTGTCAAAGCGGACATCAATCTTGTTTTCTAAGAGCTTCTTGCGCTGTGCTGCCAACTGCATCTCTACAATCTTCTTGATGTCGTCCATGCTCAGTGGCATAAACATGATGATATCGTCGATACGATTGATGAACTCAGGCGCAACACACTGTTTCAACTGAAGCAGCACCTGGTCGGTAGTCATCTCCACAAGCTGAGGATCCGGATGATCACAGGTTAAATTATTCGTGATGACTTCCTGACCGGTGTTCGACGTCATGATGATAATGGTATTCTTGAAGTTCACCACACGCCCCTGACCATCTGTCATACGACCGTCATCCAATACCTGCAGCAGTGTCTCAAACACCTTCGGATTGGCTTTTTCGATCTCATCGAGCAATACCACGCTATATGGTTTTCTACGCACAGCCTCAGTCAGCTGACCACCTTCTCCATATCCCACATAACCCGGAGGGGCACCAAAGAGGCGGGCCACCGAATGTTCTTGTTGGTATTCACTCATATCGATACGGACCATCATGTCCCGACGACCGAAGAGGTATTCTGCCAGAGCCTTACAAAGTTCTGTCTTTCCCACACCCGTTGTGCCCAAAAAGAGGAAAGTGCTGGGTTTGTTCTCATCCCCAAGTCCCATACGACTGCGACGCACGGCATTCGAGACTGCGGTGACAGCCTGATCCTGACCGACGACGGAATTGTGAAGATTTTCTTCGATGTGCAACAAACGCTCATTTTCGTCCTGGGTCATAGTCGCCATCGGAATGCCAGTCCAAGCGGTGACCACCTTCATAACATCCTTCTCATCAAGTGCAGGCTTCAGAAGCGCATTCTCACTGTCATTGACTTCGGCTGTCAGTTCTTCAATCTGCTGTTTTAGGTTTTCCTCCTGACGTTTCATCTCAACAGCCTCGCCATAGCGACCCTGCTGCTCTGCTGCCTCTCTGTTTACCTCACAACGCTCCAACTGCGAGGTCAGCTCCTGAATCTGACCCAGTCTACGACGTTCATTCTGCCATTTCGCATGGAGATCGTTCTCTTTCTCGTGCAGGTCGGCAATCACCTCGTTAAGTTTCCGGATCACTTCTGAATGCTCCTCATTGCCATCCTGAATCAGCGATTCCTTTTCCATTTCCTTGTTACGGATCTGACGTCTCAGCATCTCCAAGTCATGGGGTTCTGACGAGCGGTCAATACGCATACTCGAAGCAGCCTCATCGAGCAGGTCGATAGCTTTATCTGGAAGGAATCGATCGGTAATGTATTTGTGAGAAAGATTAACAGCCGCAACGGCAGCTTTGTCGAGAATCTTGATGTGGTGGTGGTTTTCTAAGCGGCCTTTAATACCACGTGTAATAGTGATGGCCGACTCAACATCAGGCTCATCCACCATCACCTTCTGGAAGCGACGCTCAAAGGCCTTGTCATTCTCAATCTGTCGATACTCATCCAAAGTGGTGGCGCCGATGATTTTCAGGATGCCTCGTGCCAGTTCCGGCTTCAGGATGTTGGCGGCATCCATAGCTCCGCTGGTTCTCCCAGCACCAATCAGCAGATGAATCTCGTCGATAAATAGTATGATATTGGGATCCGACTCTGCTTCCTCAATCACCTTCTTCAACCGCTGCTCAAACTCGCCCTGCATCTGCGCCCCAGCTACCATCGATGAGAGATTCAGAGAGAACAGTTTCAGTTTCCGCATCTCCTGTGGAACATCGCCATTCAACACCCGATGTGCCAGTCCCTCAACGATGGCAGTCTTTCCCGTACCTGGCTCTCCTATCAGTACCGGATTGTTTTTGGTCTTGCGCGAGATAATCTCAAGAATCCTTCTGATTTCACCATCACGGCCTATGACCGGATCAATCTGCTTCTCTTCAGCCATACGGATTAAATCCAAACCGTACTTATGCAGATAGGGCAGCCCATCATCCTCCTGATGGGAACGCGCACCTTGCTGCTCGCTGCCATACTGGAAAACATGTACCGCCTGGGCTATCTTCTGAGGCGTAATACCGAAGCGCTCCATGAGGTCGCCAACAGTGTTGGGAACTTCAGCGAATGCCCAAAAAATGTATTCTAGTGCAACAACAGAATGACTGTCTTGCTCTGCCAGACGGATGGATGTCTGGAATACATCCTGGAGCTCTTGTGCAAAGTCGGGAGCTGTCACAGGTCTACGGTTGAGTTGCTGCATCGCATCACTCACAGCCGTAAAGAACGACGTCTTGTCCACGCCCATCTGATTCAACAGGAATGGCACCATATCGTTACCCTCCTGAAACACAGCCACCATCATAACAGGAGACTCAATAGCAGCATACTGACACTGACGGGTCAGTTCCACTGCCTTCATAATCGCATTACGCGACTTGTTCGTAAATCTTGAATAATCGTTTGTCATATTCGTTTCCTTTCTATTAAATAAATTAAACACATAAATATTCTTCTTGATGCGGTTCGAACCATCTGTACCAGTCCTTGCCTTCTTCCCTCAGCCCTACCAACCAGGCCGTAATCTCATCTATCTGCATATGCCAGATGGTGCGGCCTTTGCAGTTCATAATCGACTTGGGAAACATAATGGCAGTCTTCTTAGCACGCACGCTGTCCTCCTCGTCCAGTTCATACAAGTCCCAGGCACCGAAAAGATGCAGCATCTCATGAGCTATGGTGGCAGCTCCCGACTCTTCATAGTCTGGCCCGAATCCTTTGTAGATAATACAGCATTCCAAGCAGAATAGATGCGGATTATAGCGATACAACTCTTTGTTGACGTGACAAGCAAAGCTGCGGCCATAAGTATTGGTAAACACGATGGCGAGACATTGCGTACAACCAGTATTATTTCTTACCCATTCGATAATAGCATCAAAACTGCGGTATCCCATTTTGAGAAGCATCTTTCCTGGATAGAAATAAGCGCCTACAGACCTACTGCTTTCAGGCATTCCATTGTCGATGAAGGAACCGTCAGAGCCAAAGGCACAGTTCTCGAACTCCACATGCTTACCATAGCGCAAGGCCTGCATCTTCAGCCAACGCTCGGCCTCAACCACCTTCTGTTTCTGTCTTTCGACGTCTGCCGGTTTCCAGGGGTCAGAGGCGGGTCCCACGAAAATGGAAAACACAAAGATCCTGCCGGAGAGCACCTTGGCAGAGCCCACATTGCGTGTGCTCTCCGAGGTGTCATTCTCCATATTGGATTTTACGAAAAGACGAATGGGTGTCATAGCTATTCTATGGTTACGTCCGACAAGTCGGTATTCTTAATCTCAATGCCATAGTCCTCCAGAAGTCCTTCGCCCTCATCCAACTGCATGTCGTGGTTTGAACAAAGACAACAGTTCTCATTTCTGCTGATGCGGGCACCATACCAGCGCAGGATTGTAGGTTTGTTGACTGCACCAGGCATGGGTGCCCAGTTCTTATGACGGCGCTCACGACGATTTGCCCACATATAATAGTCCCACACCAGTTCATCTTCCAGACAGGATATGCCCGACTGCGTGCCGCGTGACAACTCCATCAATGCCAGCTTCACCATCATGTTGCAGATGGGCTCGATGTCGGCTGAGAGTCCTACCTGAACCACAGCCTCGGCATCCTCTTCCGATACGTATGCTGCAATCTGGCCATTACGACGGGCACTAGCCACATTGGTGATTTCCTCCTGAGCCTGTGCAAACCATTGATTGCCGATCAGACAGCAGTAGCAAGGACCGCCAGGACGCTGAACGAACACATCGCCACCCTCTGCACGGGTCACAGCACGGCCGAAGATACCAATCTTCTGCTTTTTAACCAGAATGGTAGAGATATTAAAGCGGCTCTTGTTGTTGTCGGTGGCACAGATCACTAAATCGGCCTTGGCCACTTCTTCTTCCAGAAGCTCCAGATACTCGTTGATGTCAATAGGGTATTTCTCAACCTCGGCATAGGGATTCTTGCCTTTGATAGCTTCCTCTATAACATCTGTCTTCAGACGCCCCAAGTCCTTGACAGTGGCTGTGTTACGTGCCAGATTCTGGAGTTCGGTACGGTCAAGATCAAAGACTACGAATTGTCCCACACCGGCTTTGGCAAGTTCGATGGATATATTGGAACCGAAGCTTCCCAAGCCGATGATCAAGACACGCTTGGCTTCAAGGATGTTGACCTCAAGCAGACCTTTGCTGCGCGAATAGAGATTGGCCATCTTAGGGATATAATTTACGTCCGCAACCACTTTTGTGCCATCGGTATTGATGTAATACACATCAGCCTTTACTGCACCATCAGTCCGGGTCACCTCCACCACATAGGTGTCAGGCTGGTATTCAGAAACCTTTCCTCTGAAAAAGCGTACTTCATGCTGTTTGCCATAGCCATGAGCCTTGGCTTTGGTAAAAAGGTGAACCACACATTCTCCCTCCCACTCATATGCAATACCACGCTGCATGGTTTTTGTAGAGTCAAGGAATTCCTCCAACTGACCCTCGTCTACAAAGACGGTGAGCTTCATTATTTCTGTATTCTGTTTCATATCTATATTATTTAATGGTTTAACTTTCATCATGATTATCATGCTTTAAATAATAATCAATGGTCTTTCCTGTCTCAAGGTGGAGTTCATACATCTCCAGCCAGAGACGGCATTTGACGTAAACCTTGAAAAGTGATACCATTGGCGTCCAGGAATTTCCATAATGACAAATGGTTGTTCCTCCATGTCTTGTAGTAAGGGTATGCATGTCACTACTGCAATAGGACAGATTATTACCATCCTTATCCTTCAGCATCTTAGTAACGCCAGCCTCAGGTTTGTTGGGGAAATCCTTCAGTTCAATCCATATCGTATAAATATTGCCGCTATTTGTCTTGGCAGCCACTTTTAAAAGGTCATCTTGAAACAAATAGGCGTTTTGGGGCAGTTTCTGCCCCAAAACGCCTATTTCTGCCTCAAATCTCTCGGGTGTCATCTGACCAACCTTGGCTGCAAAGCCGTTGTTGGTCATTTCAGTAACAACCATCTCTCCCTCATTGAGTTCGGCATCCTTGTCCTTCACTACGAAGTCTCCAGTTATCGGATCAAATACCAAGTCCGTCATCTTGCCATTGCTGGGTGTCAGACCACCTTGTTCACGAACGGCTTTACCTAATTTTTTTTGATTCTGAGTATTCATTGTTGTAAATTTTTAAAAGTTATACATATTATTATAATTGTTTATCGCAAAAGCGAATTTGTTGTAGCATCTCACAAAGCTGTCATAGATCGAGCCATTGTATTCCCACTCGGGAATCATGTCAGACCCGTCAGGGAACGATATCAGGGGAGCCTCATGAGGAAAATTCTTGCCAAAGACAATCTCCATACCCTCTCCGCTTCTCTGAACGACCAGATGGACAATACCGTTGCTGTCCAGGTTGACAGAGCAAGTATAACCAAGGTCAGTCAGGTAATCGACGATCTGTTTCAACACCAGACGATTTTCCTTGTTCTTGAGCCAATAGCCATCCTGAAAGTCTGGTTTTGCGACGTTGTCTTCAACCAGGAAGTTCTGTCCGTGACGAGCATTCTGCGTTCTTGGGTGGCGAAGCACACCAGCCAGTTCAGGATCATTGTCAATCAAAGGGCGATAGGGACTGTCCATATCAATCACCTTCCAGGCCGCATGTTGAGTGCAGTAATCATTATCCTTACTGAAGGTAAAGGCATTCTCTGTGCTGCGGCCTTTATGGTCTATATTGCCAATACACAGGAGATGGCTATTTATCTGATACTTTCTCATGACACTTACGACACTGTTCACATCATGGCCGCTCGGACGATTAAGACCCAACTGATGGTGTGAATGCCACTCTCCGATTTTCTGGAGGCCATGCTTGAGCATAACATGGTTGACCTTCAACAGATACTCTTTGTCTTGGTTAAAGAAGGTAATCTGATGATTGGCTTGTGGCCCTGGGCCGATGGCATATACAATCACATATTCGCCCTTCTCAGTGTAAAATCCATACAACTGGCCCCCTGTCTCTTCGCTCAGATAGTCAAGAATACATCTACTAAGATAATCAAATTCACTTTTATAGATGAAGATCGCTGGAGCTGAATGAGCTTCACGAGCCTCATGAATCGCTATAGTCGGCTTTGCCAGAGGGCTCTGCCAAGACAGCTGCACAAGGTGAGCCGTCTTAGACTGCATAGCCCGATAGTTTCGACGGGCTTTGCGTAACATCGCTTTCGATGATTTGTGTTTCTTCATAACTAAAAAAATTAGAAAATTGAAAATATTGTTTATAATCTCTCGTCTATGCTCATTTTATTAACTATCATCTATAAATGCTCTTTTATCAGTCATATGAGGTTTTCTTCGAAGATCATCGAGAGTCTTGGCACCTTTCCAGACAGCACGACGGTAAGTGCCGTCGGGCATCAAGTCTATCTGTTCGATGCCATCGGTGGTGATACGATTGCTGACGGTGCGCTTGTAATTGCGCATATCAGGATTCAACCACCAAGCGCCATCTTCTCCAGCCAGTACAAATTCCCTACCATTGAACTGGAGAACATCGAATCGTCCTGTATATAGCATACAACTCGTATTCGCAAATTCCGAGTCAGGGTCATGAGGAGCCATGATGGGAATATACAGACGCTTCGAGAATCGGTCATAATGGATGCCGAAACGGTTCTCATCGGGTTCGTCAAACGGGAAACCGTCGCTGGCCGCCACCAGTTGATCGTACCACATACACCCCACAACACTATCCTCCTTGTTTTCAATTGAAAAGAGCGCCGCAGGTTTCAAACCATGCTCATCAACAGTACATGTCAAAGCCTCATCATAATACAGGAGATGTCCTTGTGAATAGATGAATAAATATACTGTGGAGCCATCCGTCGTATCAATCGAATATGCTTGTTTGGGATAGATCTCTAATGCTGGTCCATAATACGTAAGCGTATCAACCACTACCTCATCCGCTCCTCTGACATATCCGAGCAAAGCACTATTGACAGTGTCGACTTCCATCCACACCTCACTATCTTCAGAATGCTCTATTTTAGCACTCCCACATCCCAGCATGCTAATAACCATGCTTACCAGAACCAGAAACAACAACATGGAATCCTTTAATTCCACGAAGATGCTTAGCATCTTTCTTTTCTTAATCTTTTTCATAATTGTATTGTTTTAAATTGAATAATGATATTGTTTGTCACGATTGATAACCATCATAAAAATAGGAGATGTCTTTCTCTTTTGTCCCTTTTATTACAAAGTGAAAAACTCTTTCAATGACATATAGCGTGAAGTCTTTTGTCAGAGAGTCGGGGCAGGATGATTTTATACGGTCATATAAAGACGGACCATTATCCCAATCCTCAGTTTGTTTTCCTGTCTTGGTATGGAATGTTCCATATATGATGGAGAGCGCATCTTCAAGTGCTTTACCTGTTATTCTATGAAACCGCGTACGCATGGCCTTGTCATTCATGCTGTTCACATCCATTCCTTCGAGAGCAAACGGATAGAAGATACATAAGACAATACTGATTAACGCGTCATGAAGGTCGACCGTACGTTCCTCTCCATCGTAATAGAGTTCATGAACAAAATCATCATCTTGAAAAGTCTCAGCCCCTATGATTCCGCGATAAATCCTTGTTGCAGTTACAAATTCCCGTCCAATGTCCATGACTGAAGCTAGCACACGTAACTCTTCTTCGTTTGAGGTTACCGGCATAGCTTCCAGACAGTATTTGCAGATTCGTCTCTTTTGTAGGTCGTCATCTACAAAGGTGTGGGCAAAAGAACTAAATAATTGACGTGTGAGATCTTTCTCTTCCTCGTATTTGATGGTCGTAGGTGTAAAAACACCACAAGAATCTTTAAGAAGAAACCTCATGTAGAAAAACGTGCGAACCATCGTAAAGACAATGATATCTCTACTTGGTCGCATCAACTGATCTGATTTTGACTTTTTCATAACCTAATTGTTTTATAACACTATTTTTTGTTTGCATTATAGCCATTTAGGTATGAAATAAAGCCACTTGTGACGGTTAATCTTGAAATAATAGAAAAAAAGAAAGAGGATGTGCCTATTTTGACACACCCTCTTTATTACAATAGAAATGTTCCTTTATAGATCCTCGCCCTCGAAGGAATTGGGGCCGAGGGCATCGAGGATGCCTTGGATGACGCCTTTGATCTCGCTGCCGATGTTCTTCAGCTTGTCGAAGACACCGTCCTTGGAGCCCTTGGCCATGTATTTGACGCAGTCGGCTTCGAGACGGCCGATCTTGGTCTTCTCTTCGGCGGTGTAGTCGAACTCGTGCTTGTGGATCTTCTCGCGGATCTTGACGAATTTCTTACCTGCACGCTCCCAGTCACCAGCATCGTAGTTGCGGCTGTTGTCACGCAGCTCGTAGGAGAAATCCTCTAGCTGAGAAATGGCACTCTGTTT
>JAEEGI010000675.1_pt1 | contig 95591 bp, 65 predicted proteins | sample 8958751 | NCBI WGS metagenome assembly JAEEGI01 (sample SAMN16246545, study PRJNA631951) | gut metagenome | biome: gut microbiome; feature: rumen; material: KS-attached | host: Bos | place: Iran: Karaj | collected 2018-10 | reverse complement strand
CCTCTCAAAGATCTCTTCAACAAAACTATATTCAAAAATGACAAAGAACGTTTTGGCTTTAACGAGCCAACTTTGTTTGATAATTTTGATTAATAACACGTCCCAATTTTAACGGGACACTAGTGGGGTTAAGGTTTAAGGTTTAAGGGTTATGGGTTAAGGTTTAAGGTTTAAGGGTTATGGGTTAAGGTTTAAGGTTTAAGGGTTATGGGTTAAGGGTTATGGGTTAGTGGTGATTGGTGAATAGTGAATAGTGAATAGTGATTAGTGATTAGTGATTAGTGGTTAGGGAGTAGGGAATGGTTGTTTATAATCAGTAATACTACATTCTTAATTCTTAACCGAGTGCGGGGGGTAGTCGAGGGAGTAGTGGAGGCCGCGGCTCTCCTTGCGGGCCATGGCGTGGCGCACGATGAGGTAGCCGATGTTGATGAGGTTGCGGAGCTCGCAGATTTCAGGATTCAGGATGGACTTCTTGTAGAGTTCCTCGGTCTCGCGGTAGAGGATCTCGAGACGGTCGAAGGCGCGCTGCAGACGCAGGTCGGAACGCACGATGCCGACATAGCTGCTCATGATGGTCTGCAACTCCTTGCGCTCCTGCGTGATGAGCACCATCTCCTCGTTCAGGACGGTGCCTTCGCTGTTCCAGTCGGGCACGTCGTGGCAGATCTGGATGCTCGGCAGGTCTTCGACAGCCCGGATACAGGCACGGTGCGAGAAGACCAAAGCTTCGAGCAAGGAGTTGGATGCCAGACGGTTGGCACCGTGCAGACCCGTAGAAGCGCACTCGCCGGAAGCGTAGAGGTTGCGGATGGAGGTCGCCCCCCACTCGTCGGTCTGGATGCCGCCGCAGGAGTAGTGCTCCACAGGCACCACGGGAATCATCTCCTTGGTGATGTCGATGCCGATACTCAGGCACTTGGCGTAGATGTTGGGGAAATGCTCGAAAATCTCCTTCTGCGGGATGGGGGAGGTGTCGAGGAAGACATGGTCCACACCCTGTTGCTTCATTTCGGAGTCGATGGCCCGTGCCACGATGTCGCGGGGGGCGAGGGAGCCTCGTTTGTCGTACTTCTCCATGAAGGCCACCCCGTTGGCGTCGCACAGGATGGCGCCGGCGCCGCGCATAGCCTCGGTGATGAGGAACGAGGGCGACTCCTTGGGGTTGTAGAGGGAGGTCGGGTGGAACTGGATGAACTCCATGCCGCGTACGACCCCTTTGGCGCGATAGACCATCGCCACGCCGTCGCCGGTGGCCACCACCGGGTTGGTGGTGTGCTCATACACCATGCCGAGACCGCCGGTGGCCATCATCGTCACCTTCGCCAGGATGGTGTGGATATTCTTGGACTCGGGGTTATAGACGTAGGCGCCGTAGCAGGTGATGTCGGGCGTGCGGCGGTTCACCTCCACGCCGAGGTGGTGCTGGGTGATGATCTCCACCGCCAGACGGTCTTCGTAAATCTCGATGTTCGGATTCTTCCGCGCCGCCATAATCAGCTTCTGCTCGATTTCATAGCCGGTGATGTCCTTGTGGTGCAGAATACGGTTCATGGAGTGGCCGCCCTCCTTGCCGAGGGCGAAGCTGCCGTCCTGGTTCTTGTCGAAATCAACCCCCCACTGCACCAATTCCATCACCCGCTCTGTAGCCTCGCGGATGGTCAGCTCCACGATGTGGCGGTCCGACAGCTCGTCACCAGCCACCATCGTGTCCTGGATATGCTTCTCGTAAGTGTCCGGCTTGTAGATCACCGAGGCGATGCCGCCTTGCGCGTAACGGGTGGAACCGTCGTCCATCTTCGCCTTCGTGACCATGCAGACTTTGCCGAAATTGGCGGCTTTCAGCGCGAAACAGAGCCCCGCGATGCCTGAGCCTATAACCAAAAAGTCAACTTCTTTTCGCATAATGACACACTTGTTATTGATTGTTGTTTTGTGAATCTTTGAAAATTACCGTCACAGGAAAGGGGTGTCGCGGAGTTCGATGAGACGCTGGTAGGTGGCGGTGGGTGAGATTTGGTAGAGGTGCTTGTCGCTCTGGAGATAATAGTGATCCTTGTAGTGGATGATATAGACGTTGTTCAGTTTCAATCCTTTGATCTTTAGTATGTTGTCCTGAAACTGATAGGTCGTTTTGTTGTGAATGGGGGTGCTCCAGCATTGGACTTCCATGAATTTGACGGCATTCTCAGGAGCGGAGATGGGGTTCCGGTTCGCGTCGAAGTAGAGAACCGGGGCATCCTGCTTGGAGACCATCCGCTCGGCGGTCACTGTTGTGCTTTGCCGCTCGTCATATTCGTTGTCCTCGTCTTCCAGCATGTAGTCCATGGAATAGTCGTCCACGAAGATGGAGTCGTCCGCAAGGGTGTCGGGACAGAGATGGGGATCAGCCGATTCCGGAGCCGGCTGGTACTGGTGCACGATGTATTTGTACACCGTATCCTTTTCGTTTTTCTTCTCTGGGGAAATCACTTTCACCACGGAGGTGGATTTGGGCTTGATTTTGCTCTCCACGATGAAAGCGACCAGCACACCGGTCAGCAGCCCGATAATGATGCCGAGCAGCAGAATGATGCCCTTTTTGGTGGCTTGGTTTGACTGGTTCTCCATTGTTTTATTGTTCCGGAATACAAACGGCAAAAATACACATTTTTTCCAACCGCTAAATTAAAAATCATATCCCATGCTGAAGTAGAACCCCACCCGGTGGAAACGGCTGTTCCAATGCAGGTTTGCCATGAGCGGGCCGAACCTGGAGTTATAGCCGAATTGCAGTCCGGCGGCGTAGACGGGCTTGTTCGCTTGCAGCCCTGGGATAGAACATCCGTCATGCAGAGCCGCCCCGATGGCGGAGAGGTAGATTTTTCTGCCGATCTTGAAACGGAACTCGAGGTCGATGCTGGTCAGCAGCTCGTCACGTAGGCTGGCCGAGTTGTACCCGATGAACGGGATCTGTTGCTCGTAGTACCGTCCCGCCATCGTGCCGCCGGCGTAGTTGTCCATGAAAGGGTTTTCGTTTTTGCCGAAAATGTAGCGGCCGTTTGCGGATGCCAGGATGGCGAAAAACTTGCAGCAGGGAATCACGCCGTGGATGCCGAGGGCGGCGAAGTGTGTGCGGTGGAAGTCGTAGTCGTAGTTGGCGTACACCCGCAGGCCGCGGTCGGGGAAGTAGTGGGTGTTCTCGTGGTCGTAGGTGAATCGGAAATAGATGTACGGATCGATGTTGCGCCAGTTCCAGTACGACACGGTGGAGTCGACCGACGGCTGCACCCTGCGGTAGTAGGGCATCTGCTCGATGCGCACGCCCGCGCTCATGCTTACCTGGCTCCAGCGCGTGTCAGCGATATAGATTCTGAGCTCGTTGCGCCAAAGCCGCTCCATATACTGGATGTCATACTCGTGATCCTCGGCGCCGATCATGGTGCGGTAGAGCGTCTTGAAAGAGGCGCCGAACTTGGGCCCCTTCTTCGGAAGATAGTACCAGTTCACCCCGAGGTAGGGCGACATGGAGAGGCGCGCGGTGATGTCGAACAAGGAACCGAAAATCTTGTTGCGACCCAAACCGACGTTGATTTGGGCGGCGAACCACTCTTCCGAGTCAAGGCGGAGCCCGACGCCAATGGAGTTCGGGGGACGTTTCTCGCAACGGAAAATCAGCCGGTAGCCGTCCGCACCGTCGCTCTCCAACCGGTAGGTGACCTGCGTAAAGGCCATCGTGCCGAAAATGATGGCCTGCGACAGCTCGAACTCATGCTTGTCGTAATATTCGTTCAAGTCGAGGCGGATCTTGCCGTCGATGTAGCGCTCCTCGTCGTAGGTCACGCCCTCGTACTGGATATCGGTGACCTTCACCTTCGTCACATCGGTGTTTATGGCTTTCGGGTGGTGAAGCTCGCGCCCGCCGTTACCCACCAACTGCACGATGCTGTCGATCTCGCGCGCGTGTTTGGAGGCTTCCTCGTAGCCGCGCCATATCAGGGTTTTGATCTCCTCCGTGCCGAAGCTCAACATCCCGAAGCCGGAGATGTCGGGCGTGATGTACACCGTGGCGTTGCCCACGTTGCGGTTGTGCGCCTCCAATCCGCCCGAGTACTGCGCCGTCTGCATCAGGATGTCGGCCACGTTGTTCACCTTCTTGTAGTCGCGGGGCATGGTCATCTCCACACCGATGATGATGTCGGCACCTGCCGCCACCGCCACGTCGGTCGGGAAGTTGTTCTTCGTGCCGCCGTCGGAGAGAATCATCGAATCGACACGCACGGGTCGGAAATATCCCGGGATGGACATGGTGGAGCGCATGGCGTCGATGAGGTTGCCCGACGTCCAGTGCTTCTCCTTCTGGGTCACAATCTCCGTGGCCACGCAGCAGTAGGGCGTGGGCAGGTCCATAAAACTCATGTTTTGCTGATACCCGACCGAAAGGGAACTCATCATGTTATAGACGTTCAGACCGTAGAGCACGCCCGAAGGGAGGCTCTTGAGGAACTCCAACTTGGTGAACGGGATGTCGATGACGTAGGTGCTTTTGTACATCTTGCGGGTGTAGGTGTAGTAGCCCATCGGGATGTTGTCGCTCATCATGGTGTTCCAATCGATGGAGCGTACAATGGAGTCGATGTCGGCGGCGGAGTATCCCAGGGCGTAAAAACCGCCCATAAGACCGCCCATGCTGGTGCCTGCCACAAAATCGATAGGGATGCCCTTCTCCTCCAGATATTTAAGGACACCGATGTGAGCGGCTCCTTTGGCACCGCCGCCGGCGAGCACCAAGGCCACCGTGGGACGATTTTCTTCCTTTCGGATTTCGGCCATCCGCTGCTGCATCTGCCTGAAAAACAACGAATCAGACCGCGGGTCGTAGCTGATGTTGACCAGCTTGTCGGTCTGGGCGAAAACGCTACCGGAAAGCAGAGCCAGCAAGGCCACGACTATCAGTAAAGCTCTTCTCATATCGTTCGGAATTTTCAGGCGGCAAAAGTACACATTTTAAAAATCAAAAAAAAATGCTCAGGTGACATTCAATCCAAAAAAAATTTACTTTTGCCAATTCAAAATCTAAAACATCTTAACCTCAGATGTGACGATTCCGTTCTTTCTCGTTGCGCTACCAAGCTCTTGCCCCTGCCGGGGCTGCTCAAGGAAATAGTTTTTTATAATCGATGACCTTTAATTTTTCACCAAAATAAAAGCATTATGACAAAAAAATTATTCGCTGAACTGATTGGAACGTTCGTCCTTACCCTCCTGGGCTGCGGAACGGCTATGTTCTTGGGTTGTGCCACTCCCGCTGGTGTTGTGGGCACGGCCATCGCTTTCGGTCTTACCGTGGTCGCCATGGCCTACACCATCGGCGGCATCACCGGTTGCCACATCAACCCGGCCATCACCTTCGCGGTGGCGCTTTCCGGCCGTATGACCTGGAAAGAGGCCTGCATCTACTGGATCGGCCAGTTCATCGGTGGTATCCTCGCTGGTGCTGTCTTGTTGGCGCTTGTCAACATCGTGACGCCCAGTGCTGAAGGCATCGCCGAAGGCATGATGGGTCTCGGCTGCAACGGCGTGGCTAACGCCGGCGGCGTCTGGGGCGCTTGCCTCGTGGAGATCATCGCCACCTTCATTTTCGTGCTCGTGGTTCTCGGCACCACCGACAGCAAGCTCGGCGCAGGCAACCTCGCCGGTTTGGCCATCGGTCTGACCCTGATCCTCGTCCACCTCGTCTGCATCAACCTCACCGGCACCTCCGTCAACCCGGCCCGTTCCTTCGGACCCGCGTTGTTCGCTGGCGGTCAGGCTCTCGCCGATGTGTGGGTGTTCATCGTGGCCCCGATGATCGGTGCTGCCCTCTCCGCACTCGTGTGGAAAGGCCTCGCCTGCAACAAGGAGTAATCCCGACATCTGTCGGTTTTTCCCATCGGTAGAGACGCAAAATTTTGCGTCTCTACTGTTTTATAAGGAATGTTGGTTTAGACTATGACGGTCTGCGTTAATTTTCTATTTTTGCGGTCTGTTTTCAAATATCGGAAGTCATGGGAAAAGAGAAGCGACAATTAAGTTGGGAGGAACTTGAAACCAAATACCGGAAGCGGATCAAGCGGCTGCACAGGATGAACGGTGTGATTTTCTGGGTGACGCTGGCCTTGGCCGTGATCAATGTGGGGATGCTGCTCGTCCGGGGCAACAGCACTTGGGAGGAAATCGTCTTCCGGGGCGGCCAGTATTTGGCCATGCTGTTGATACTGAAGGCGCCGAGTTTTTTGCGGAAGCGGTTCAAGGTGGATGTGCCCGCCGCCCTGTCAGTGGTCATCCTGCTCTTCGCCTTCTCCGCCTTAGTGCTCGGCGACGGCCTCGACTTCTACGGCCGGTTCATCTGGTGGGACTCCGTGCTGCACGGCTTCTCAGGCGTTATCCTGTCGTTTGTGGCGTTGTGGCTGATTCACGTCATCATGGCGGGCAACGACAAGTACATCTACTTCAACAAATACTTCCTCGTCCTCTTCTTGGTGATGTTCTCCCTGGGCATGGGAGCCTGCTGGGAAATCGTGGAATACACCTACGACAGTCTCAGCTGCACGAACACCCAGCAGTTCATGGCCTCGACCACCGGTTCCATCTTCGCTGCGGAGGATGTCCCGTTGTGCGGGCACGCCGCACTGCGCGACACGATGACGGACCTGATCCTCGACCTGGTCGGGGCCTTTGCGGTGGCCGTTTACGGCTTTTTCCAGCACAACCGGCTGAAAGAGCGCTATGCCTTCGCGGTCAGGTTGATGGAGATTGACCGGGAGGAGATGGGGGAAGTGAAGGATTAGGAACTATTTCCTATTTTTGCACCTTGATTTTGAATTTGCAAATAGTATAACGACAATGATTAAATACAGCCAAGACATCCACGTTGAAACCGTGGAAAACAGCGGCAATATCGAAGGCCGTATCAGCAAGAACATCGTCCTCACGCCGGCGGAGATGCTGGAGCGCGCCTCGATGTTCAACATCATCACCCTTCCTTCCGGAAGTCGGATCAAGGAGCATCCGCACATCGAGGATGCCGAAATCTACTACATCTTGGAGGGCGAGGCCGAGGTCACAGACAATGACAAGACCGCCGTCATGCGTGCCGGAGACGTGATGTTCACCGGCAACGGCGCCCGCCACAGCATCGCCAACTACAGCGGCAAAGACGTGAAGTTTTTAGCGTGCATTTTGAGAATGTAGAATGCAGAATGTAGAATTATGAATGCCAATAGGATACGAAGAGTGTTGGTAATCGCAGTGACCGTTTGGATCAGTGTGGTCGCGCAAGCGCAGATACGGGAGAGTGATACGCGCGATTATCGGGCCGCCCTCAATATCGTCGGGCGAATCACGGAAATTTCGGTTGCGCCCGACGAGCAAATATGGCTGACTACTTACATGGGGGGTATCTATTACACAAACAGCATTGACTCCAACTGGCATTATGGTCGCTTGGACCTTTCAGCCGAAGATGGCGAGGAGGATTATTTGGGCTTAAACAAACCTAATCTTAACCGAATCTCTTTTTTCAATGCCGACACCGCCATTATGACGGGTTTTATGCATTTCTCTGACGATTGGAAAAGTCCATACGATGGATACTATCGGACTACGGACGGCGGTCGCACATGGGAGCTTCGAAGCTTTGGCGGCGATGGTTGGATTTATGAAGCCTGCGTAAACAGTCGTGGAGACGCTTGGATCGGGACTGATGGCAAAACCATTCACTATTCCGACGACTTTGGAGAGCATTTCAAAGCGTTGAAGATTCCGTTTAAGAAGTCGGACAGAATTTATGGACTCTACATGGCGGATGCGTTTCGCGGCATAGTCGGTTCGGAAGCCAACGAAATTCTCATCACGGAAGACAATTGGCACACAGCCCGAAACATACCCACGCCATTGGATCAGAAAAAAGTGGAAGCAAGCGAACGCGAGGATCAACCGCGCGTTGACAAAGTGCTCATTTGGGGCCCTTACCTGATTGCAAAGCAATGTGGGAAGTCCTTTTATACGCTGACAACGAATAAGATTGACTGGCAACCGTTTCCTGTCCGAATCATAGATCTCTCGTTGGACCGAAGTTGCAACCTGCTGAGTGTGGTTGACGACAGTCTCAGGGTGTTATGGTTTGCTTCACCCACGGAATATGGATCGCCCTTAAACGAGCGTCTTCCTGCATATCCAATTGACATCAAAGCGGTTAACGGATCATTGTATATGATTCTGGCTAATAAGATGGTAGGGCGCGCCAACCATGAGGGACTGACTTGCCATATTCCCTACACCACTGATCATCCGATAGAGGAACCTTGGTTTAAGGAAAGCGGTGAGCATCTGATTTGGGGTGAGGAAGACGGTCAGCTCTATATCGCGGACAAAATGGATAGCTGCTGGTATCGTGAGGCAGTACTGGATTTCCCGACCTGTGGCATCAAGTTGCTGAGCGACAGTGTGGCCATTCTTTGGGACGGTCTCCGGAACCATCTTTATTCTTTGCAAGACCACACCCTGAAAGATTACTCGTACAAGGAGCCATTGCACGATTTTCTCGCCGCCCCCATTAAGAAATTCACCATTTCGTCAGGCAGTCGGGGTTGTTTCCACTATAATGGCCATCAAATTGAGTTTAATGCGGAAGGAAATTCTCTCTTCAATGCGGCTGTGATGTCGAAAGTGGGAGGTTATCAAGATAGGACGGATTCGCTGGTCGACATCACCGTGAATGGCGTTCAACTCGTTCGTTTGCTGGAACATATCAATGCAAATCCTGATGAAACGCCTGAAATTCAGGATTTTAAAATCACGGAAGCGGATAAAAAGCATTATATGGAAAGATTGCAAAAGCGGCTGGACATGGGATGGTATGACTTCAACAAGATCCAGAATAAGGACAAAGGTCTCTATGATTCGGTTCCTGTTATGCTGGACGGCATTGACAAGGCAACATTATACGACATCCTCAACATGGGTGAAGGTTTTACAAGCACCACAAGCAATTGGTTTGAAGTTGAATTTGTCAACCAAAACAACGACACCTGCAGGATAAGGAGTTCCTATTATGAGGATGGAGATCCGTGGTTCCTCCCATGGCGTTTTGAATATAACGACCAGCATTTCAATTGTTATTGTATTGCCCTTTCTCATTTTATAAACAACTGTCTTACAGCAGATTTTTATGGTCGAGAGGCCTTCGACAACGCCGTTCTGCTCATGAAAATCGGCGACTACTTTTGCCAGAAACGTAATTACTAACTGCTAACTACTAACTTCTAACCTTTAAAACCCCAACATGAAACACCTCCTCACCACCATCATCCTCTTAGCCGTAGCCCTCTTTCCCGCCGCGGCCTGCACCAACCTGATCGTCGGCAAGAAAGCTTCTGCTGACGGCAGCGTGATGTGCACCTATAACTGCGACGGCTTCGGATTCTCCGGGTCGCTGTTTTACAGTCCGGCCAGACGCCACGCCCCGGGCGAGCAAATCGCTATCCACGGGTGGGGACCCGCGCACGAAGGGCAGTTCGTGAAGCAAGTCGAGTACACCTACAACGTCGTCGGATTGATGAACGAGAAGCAGCTGACCATCGTGGAGACCACCTTCGACGGACGCTTGGAACTCCAGAACCGCGAGGGGCTGCTCGACTATTTCTCCCTGATGCGGCTCACCCTGCAGCGCGCTGCCAACGCCCGCGAGGCTATCAAGTGCATGGCCGAGCTGGTCGAGGAATACGGCTATAACAGTAGCGGCGAGAGCATCACCATCTGCGACCCCGACGAGGCGTGGATCATGGAGATCATCGGCAAGGGACCGGGTCGGAAAGGCGCCGTCTGGGTCGCCCTGCGCATCCCCGACGACTGCATCTGTGCCCACGCCAATCTCAGCCGCATCCGCCAATTCCCGCAGGAAGGTAATAAAGGGTATAATTCCCCCCTTGAGGGGGGCAGGGGGGTGGCGAATTCCCCGAGAGAAAAGGGCAGGGGGGTGTCCATCAGCAGCAAAAACTTGAAACTGATCACCCGTCCCGAAGTCGAGTGCGTATATGCCGCCGACGTGATCGAGTTCGCCCGCGAGAAGGGCTACTTCAGCGGCAAGGATGCGGACTTCTCCTTCCGCGACGCTTACTGCCCCATCGATTTCGAGAACGTGCGCTACGCGGACGCCCGCGTGTGGAGCTTCTTCCGCCACCACTGCGACGAGGCCGAGATGGACAAGTACCTGCCGTACCTCAACGGCGAGTTCGACAAGTACGACCATCTGCCGCTGTGGATCAAGCCCGACAAACCACTATCCCTCAGAGATTTGCAGGAAGATATGCGCGACCATTTCGAGAACACCCCGTTGGACATGACCGCCGATATGACCGCCGGTCCGTGGGGAATGCCGATCCGTCCGTTGCCGATGCACTTCCGCGACACGGCCGGTGTCAGCTATTTCCGTGAGCGGCCCATCGCCACGCAGCAGAGCGGCTTCACGATGACCTGCCAGATGCGCTCGTGGCTCCCCGATGACGTGGGCGGCGTCACCTGGTTCAACTGCGATGACGCCGACATGGTGGCCTATGTGCCGCTCTACTGCTGCATCACGCAGGTACCCGATTGTTTCCGTCCCGAGAACAACCCCCGCACGGAATTCAGCTTCGAGTCGGCCTTCTGGATGAACAACTGGGTCGCCAACATGGTCTATCCGCGCTATTCGATGATGATCGGCGACCTACGGAAGGCGCAAAGCGAGTTGGAGGACTACTACTTTGCCGATCAGGACAGCGTGCTGAAGGCGGTGGAGAAGATGACCCCCGCCGACCGTCGCGACTACCTCAACAAGAAGAGCATCACCTATGCCGACAAGATGATGAAAAGGTGGGATAAGTTAGCTAAATATCTGATTGTCAGATATAACGACCAAGTGGTGAGAAAAGTTGACAAGGACGGAAACTTCCAGCGTTGGGGTTACGACACGCCCGGTTACGACATCCAGTTCATCAATTCCATCGGCACGGCCACGGGAGATCGATACCGGTTGAAGGAGGTAATAGACAGGAGAGAGCGGTAAGCGGTTGTTCGTAGGGGCGTATCGCATACGCGGTAACGCATACGCCCGTATCGCATGCTCCTGATGCCGCATACACCCGTGCCGCGTCCCTGCGGCTGGGCGGTTCCATTATACCCGCGTGCGGAACGCACGTAACAAAATCAGATTGTTTTCGTGATTTACCGATTATCGAGGATGTAATTTTACACCCTTGTAATTTATATCCCGAAAAATACTATCTTTGCCAGTGTGTTTGAATAAAGTGGCGATTTCAGGGAGAGAAGGCATATCAGTCAGTATATTAAATAATATGATTACAATCGATAACACAAAACTTCAAGCAGCAATAGCCGCTTACAAAAAGGATTTTCCAACCTTCATCAGCGATGAACTATATAAGTGGAGGGCAGTGAAACGATTCCAAGATGTTTGGGATATTGATGCTCCTGATTTTGGAGCTATGTTTTTGGATGCAACTTCGTATCACCATAATCTACTCACTTCAAGAAATCGTTTTGTTCGCTCCATGCTTAAGGAGATGTATGATGTTGAACCCCAAAGGGTCCGCCAAATGTTTCGTGATCTCTTTGATGAAATGAAACCGTTGAAAGACCGCATTGATCGTTTCCGTTCAGAGACTGACCGCATCCGAGATGATCATTGGCCAAATAAGATGCATTATCAGGACATTAATGCCATAAGTATCTATCTTTGGTCGCGTTTTCCCGAAAAATACTATATCTACAAGTATGTTGAGGTAAAAGCCACGACGAGAGCTCTTGATTCAAGTTATGTCGTTCGCAAAGGAGCCGATGCCTCAGGCTACGTTAAAGCCGTTGAATTCTTTGATTTGCTTCGTGACGCCCTGAATGGAGATCCGGAAATTCGTCCTATGTTGGATGCCGTTCTTACCTCTGATTGCTACAGAGACGAAAACTTAAACTGTATGGTTGTTGATTTGGAATACTATATCAGTCGGCATTACAAATCTAAGGTACCTATACAGCCAGTGGAAAGAAACGATATCAAATATTGGATGTATTCCCCCGGCGAAGGAGCTCGTCTGTGGGATGATTGCGTGAGAGAAGGTGTGATGTTGCTCGGTTGGAATGAGTTGGGAGACCTCAGCTTGTACGAGAATCGTGAGGCGATGCGAGACCAAATGAGGCAGGAATATAAAACAGGCGGTTCTTTCATGAACAATAGTCTGGCCACGTGGGAGTTTATCAATGAAATCCAGATTGGTGATGTGGTTTTTGCTAAAAAAGGTCGCAACACTATTATTGGTCGGGGTACCGTTGAGGGCGAATACGAATATGATGAAAAACGGAAAGAATTCTGTAACGTTCGGAAAGTGCGTTGGACAGAAGTTGGTCAATGGCAAACTCAGGGATTTCAAGCCATGAAAACGCTTACTGAAATAACTCTTTACACTGACTATGTGAAACGTCTTAATATCCTCGTCACTGGAGGTGTTCCTCCAGAGGAAAACTGCAACTACTGGTGGCTTTGTGCCAATCCATCTATCTGGAGTTTGTCTGACTGGCCCGTGGGTGAAGAAATAGACTACACGTTATATAATGAAAACGGAAAAAAACGCCGTATTTTCCATAATTTCACCAGTGCTAAAGCAGGAGATAAGGTAATCTGTTATGAAGCCACCCCTACTAAACAAATAACAGCATTGGCTATCGTGTCAAAGGGAAACGACGGTCAAAAACTGAGCTTTGAGAAAGTGGAGTCACTTGCTTCTCCTATCCCCCTTACTATTATAAAAGAAAATACGGATCTTTCCAAGATGGAATTTCTTGTAAATGCCCAAGGAAGTTTCTTCAAGCTCACGCAAGAGGAGTACGATATCTTGATTGATATTATTCGCGATTTCAATAGAGGAGCAAACGAAGAGCCCGTATATGACAAATATACCCGAGATGACTTTTTGGAGGAAGTATTCATGTCAGCAGAAGATCTCGAAGATCTCGAAACACTTCTGAAGAATAAAAAGAATGTCATTTTGCAGGGTGCGCCTGGTGTTGGCAAGACTTTCTGTGCTCGTCGTTTGGCATACGAGATATTAGGGGAAAAGGATGAATCGTGTGTGAGCATTATTCAGTTCCACCAGAATTATTCTTACGAAGACTTCATTATGGGCTATAAGCCTAATGGGGCCGAGTTTGAACTGCAACGTGGTGTTTTCTATAAGTTTTGTGTGGCTGCGGCTAATAATCCCGACAAGCCTTATTTCTTCATTATTGATGAGATTAATCGTGGCAATCTATCTAAAATATTCGGTGAGTTGTTGATGCTCATTGAGAAAGATTATCGTGGAGAGAAACTTGCACTCGCATACAAGGACGAAAAATTCTCGGTCCCTCAAAATCTCTACATTATTGGCATGATGAATACCGCCGATCGTTCGTTGGCTATGATTGACTACGCTCTTCGTCGCCGTTTTAGTTTCTTTGAGATGAAGCCGGGATTCGACACAGAAGGATTCAAAAAGTATCAAGATAGATTGAAAAATGAACATTTCAATCGACTCGTTGACCATATCAAACAACTCAACCAAGCTATTTCTGGTGACGAATCTTTGGGCACTGGCTTTGAATTGGGACATAGCTATTTTTGTGGGCAGAAAAATGTTACTGACAAATGGCTGCATCAGATCATCAATTACGACATTATCCCTATGCTCCAGGAATACTGGTTCGATAACCGTAAGGAAGTCGAGAGGTGGAAGGAAACCTTTAACGCCATCTTTTAATGAATAACGAGAAAGGCATATTAATCAAGAACGTTTATTATATGCTATCCTATGCTTTTCAAGAGCTTAGGAAAAATAACTATTGTTATATTTCAGGAGAGGATTTCGAACATATTCATGATTTATTTGCCGAAATCCTGTACAAAGGTATATCTTTCCAACTCAAGCAAGGCCTTTATCGCGAATATGTTGAACGTCATGAAACCATTCCTGTGCTAAAAGGAAAGTTGGATATTAAGGAAACCATTAAAAACCGCATTGCCCGAAAACAAGTGCTTTCTTGTGAATTTGACGAATTGTCAGAGGACAATATCTTCAACCGTATTTTGAAAACTACTACAGGTGTTCTTATTTGCCATCGAAGTGTATCGTCGCATCGCAAAAGCCAGCTCAAATCACTGATGCCGTTTTTTGATGGCGTAAGTACAATAGATCCTTTCAACATCCATTGGAATATGTTACACTTCCAGCGTAACAACCAAACATACAAGATGTTAATGAATATATGTTATTTCATTTTGGATGGTATGTTGTTGACTACAGAAACAGGAACATACAAGATGGCTGCCTTTTCCGATGAACACATGAACCGCCTTTTCGAGAAGTTTGTTTTGGAGTATTATCGTGCCCATCATAAGGATTTGTCTGCCTATCCTGACCATATCACGTGGAACATTGATAACACAGATGATGCCATTATTGCTTTCTTGCCTTCCATGAAAACCGACATCACTTTGCACAAGGGCGATCGCACTCTTATTATTGACACCAAATTTTACGGTCGTATGATGCAGGAACAATTCGACAAAAAGACCATTCATTCAGGTAATCTATACCAGATATTCACCTATGTAAAGAACAAGGATAAAGACAATACAGGAAACGTAACAGGAATTCTTCTATACGCTCGCACACAGGAAGATATTGCCCCCGATATGGATGCCCTGTTTAGTGGCAATCGTATCTTGGTGAAGACTCTCAACTTGAACTGTGATTTTTCAGTCATCAAATCACAGTTGGACGATTTTGTCAAACTTATTTAAGCAAATTCTTGTGCACCAAATGTTGTATTTGCCCCTATGAACAACGACTACCAAGAAGGAGGATTTTTCGGTTTGATTAAGCCGTATGAGATGAAGACCCCTCGGATTCCCGACGAGGACGAAATACTTGACGCATTGCTGCTTCTGCCCGAAGAGGCGTTCGTGTGGAACCCCCGAAAGCAGGTGTATGTATGCCGGGTCGATGGAATCAAAGTTGAACTCCGCCCAAGTTCGTATAGGGGGCTGAAGAAGCTGAAGGAGTACATCATCAAGAACAGATTATAAGAGCGGGAATCTCAAAACGTCCGCAATCTACCGTTAACCGACCTGCGTTGCATCTGCGAGGACGCAGATGTTTCCATAGAAAATCGCCCCTTCCCGCCAAATTCTTCCAAAAATTCACACGCTTCACCTGAAATGCGCGCGCCTTCCGTCTCGCATATTTTTTACAATTTGCATCTTTTATCACGAAAACAGCAACTTTTACATCGAAAAATGTTATTTTTATATATTTGACTTCTAATGAGTTAATCTTGTTTTGCACTTGATTTTCTCAAAAGGATTTTATATGTTTGCAGGCTGGAAATATTAAATAAAAGTAAGATGAAAAAGAAAGAGATAAAACTTGTGGACGCTGAACCTATGGACGTGCTCTATCAGGATGCTCGTCAAATAATAGAAACAGCTCGCAGCAATGCCGTTCGAAGCGTTGACTTCTGTCGGGTGCAGATGTACTGGAACTTAGGGAAGCGTATCATTGAAGAGGAACAGCAAGGCAAAGAACGAGCAGATTACGGCAAGTACATCATCAAGAACCTTTCGAAGCGCTTGACACCTGAATATGGAAGTGGGTTCAGTGTCCGCCAATTAGAGCAGGGCCGTCAGTTTTACAGAACCTACCCAATTGCGAACACAGTGCGTTCGCAATTGAATTGGAGCCAATACAGACGGTTGATTCAAATTGAGGATCCCGACAAGCGCGAGTATTATGAACTGGAGTCGGTGAACAATGCGTGGACAGCGCGGGAAACTGAGCGGCAAATCAATTCCATGCTCTATGAGCGCCTGCTCTTAAGCAACGACAAAGAGAACGTTCTGGCTGTCGCCCGCAAGCAACGCATTCCAGAGAACCCTGTCGAGGTGATAAAGGAACCCGTGATGCTGGAGTTTCTGGGGTTACATCCGAAATCAGGCTACTATGAGAAAGACTTGGCGGATGCCATCCGGTTTCATCTCACGGAGTTTATGCTTGAACTGGGCAAAGGTTTCACTTTTGTGGACCGGCAGAAACGTATAGTACTTGAAGATGACGAGTTTTTCGCAGACCTCATTTTTTACAACCGTCTGTTGAGATGTTTCGTTGTAATCGATTTGAAAACGGGAAAACTTACCCATCAGGACCTGGGACAATTGCAGATGTATGTCAATTACTACGACCGTGTTGAGAAATTGCCCGAAGAAAATCCCACCATAGGAATTTTGCTCTGCACACAAAAGAACGATACCTTAGTGAGAATGACGCTGCCCGAAGACAACAAAACCATTCTCGCCAGCGAGTATAAACTGTATCTTCCCACCTCTGAACAGCTTATAAAGGAAGTTGACACGGTGAAAAAACTGGCTAAGGGAAGAAAGGTAAAGAAGTAGTGTAAAACCATCCGCAATCCATCGTACAACGACCTGCGTTGCATCTGCATTTAGGAACATTTATCGGCCTGTTCATATCTGAAATTAATGTACCTTTGCGGCGGAAAAATTAATACGGATTATGAAAAAAATAGGTGTTCTCCTCTTGATTCTCGCGGCATCCCTTTGTTTGCCTTCCTTCGCTCAGCATCATCCCCAGACATCCGCAATGCCAGATGCGCTTTCATTGCGAAGTCCTGACGGGCAGCTTCTGCTCGGGTTCGCCGTGGTGGACGGTTGCCCGAAATATGCCCTCAATCGCGCCGGAAAGCCTGTGGTGCTGCCCTCGCGGATGGGCTTTGCCCTCATCGGGCGCAAAAGCCTCGACCACGACTTTGCCTTAACGAACTCACAGACAAGCACTTTCGATGAAACGTGGGAGCCGGTGTGGGGTGAGGAAGCCTCTATCCGCAACCACTACAACGAGCTGCTCGTCACGCTGGAACAGCACGGCGCACTCGACTGGCAGGGCAAAGTGATTCCCCGCGCCACCGTCATGCAAATCCGCTTCCGACTTTACGATGACGGCTTGGCGTTCCGCTACGAGTTTCCGTACGAGAATGCGTTGACTTACTTCAAGATAGAGGATGAGTTGACCGAATTTGCGATGGCTGGCGACCACACCGCTTGGTGGATTCCCGGCGACTACGACACGCAGGAGTACAACTACAACGAGTCAAGGCTGTCCGAGATTCCCGTTAGGGCTGAAGAGATGCACCGCACCTACGATGGCATCTGGAGCGTCTTTTCCAACTCCGCCGTGCAGACCGCCTTGCAGATGAAAACCGCTGACGGACTGTACCTTAACATCCACGAGGCGGCCGCTCTCAACTTCCCGACCATGCACCTGCTGATCGACACGGCGAGTCTCGTGTTCCGTGCTGCGCTCACGCCCGATGCGGAGGGGGTGAAAGGTCGGTTGCAGGCGCCCTGTCACACGCCTTGGCGCACCGTCATGGTCTGCGAGAAGGCCACCGATGTGCTCGCTTCGCGTCTGATTCTCAACCTCAACGAGCCTTGCGCCATCGAGGATGTCTCCTGGATTCATCCGGTGAAGTACATGGGCGTTTGGTGGGAGATGATTACCGGCAAGAGTTCGTGGAACTACACCGACGACTTCCGTTCCGTGCGGCTGCCCGGCGACGAGGGCGAGGGCGTCACGGACTACGCGAGTGCCAAGCCCAACGGCCACCACGGCGCCAACAACGCCAATGTGCGCCACGTTATTGACTTTGCGGCTGAAAACGGCTTCGACGCCATCCTCATTGAGGGGTGGAACATCGGTTGGGAGGACTGGGTCGGCAACCAGAAATACTACGTGTTCGATTTCGTCACCCCGTACCCTGACTTTGACTTGCCCGCGTTGAACAAATACGCCCACGAGAAGGGCATACGGTTGATTATGCATCACGAAACATCTTCTTCCACAGCGAATTATGAGCGTTGGATGGAGAAAGCCTATAGTCTGATGAACCAATACGGCTATGATGCGGTGAAGAGCGGTTATGTGGGCGACATTCTGCCGTACGGCGAGAACCATTTCAGCCAGCCGACCAACAACCACTACCACTACGCGGTGACGGAGGCGGCCAGGCATCATATCATGGTCGATGCCCACGAGGCCGTGCGACCGACGGGGCTTTGCCGCACTTGGCCGAATATGATTGGCAACGAGAGCGCGATGGGCACCGAGTTCAAGGGCAAGATCCATCCGGGGCACACCACCATTCTGCCGTTCACGCGGTTGCAGGGCGGCCCGATGGACTACACCCCCGGCATCTTCCAGACCGACATCGGCAAGTTCGTCAACTGGCAGCAGGGCAACCGGATGTGTCACACAATATGCAACCAATTAGGACTTTACGTCACCTTTTACTCGCCGTTGCAGATGGCCGCCGACCTGCCCGAGCATTACGAGCCCTTCATGGACGCCTTCCAGTTCATCAAGAACGTGGCAGTCGATTGGGACAAGAGTCTCTACTTGGAAGCCGAGCCCGGAGCATACATCGTGACGGCCCGCCATCCGAAGATTTCATCGTTGAACAAGGCCGCCGAAGGGGTAGGGGAGTTGTCCGACGGTAAGAAAGGGGTGATTTCCGGCGCGGCACGGTTCGTGTATGCCATCCCCGATTCCGTGAAGACATGCCATGGCGCGACTTTACAGAACCCGCGCGATGTGTGGTACATCGGCGGCATCACCGACGAGAACGCCCGCGACATCACAGTGAAACTCGATTTCCTGAAACCTGGCGTCAAATACGAGGCCACCATCTATGCCGATGCCCCCGATGCTTGCGGTCTGCCTGATAATTCACAATTCACCAATCACACTTCACTGAAATACAACCCGCAAGCGTACACCATCACCAAGAAAAAAGTCACGGCCAAAAGCGTGTTGAAGTTGTGGATGGCTCCGTGTGGGGGATTCGCAGTTTCGCTGCGGGAAATCTGACGATTGAAAATAATTGTATCTTTGCCATCAGAAAATAATCCGATTATGAAGAAAACATACGCTCTCGTCCTGTTTTTCGCGGCAATGTTTGTTTTGCCGTCCTTCGCCCAAAATTACCCCAAAGCACCCGCCATGCCTGCGGACGCGCTGACGCTGCAAAGTCCTGACGGACAGTTGCAACTTAAGTTCGCGGTGATGAACGGGCAGCCGCAGTATGCACTTGACCGCGCCGGAAAACCCGTGGTGCTGCCCTCGCGAATGGGCTTCACCCTCGAATGGCGCGACGACTTGGCACACGCTTTTGTGCTCAAAGACAAGGCATACAGCTCGTTCGACGAGACGTGGGAACCCGTGTGGGGCGAAGAGGCGCACATCCGCAACCACTACAATGAGATGCTCGTGACTCTCGAGCAGCCGGTCGGTTCCGTGGAGAGCATGGACCATTCCACCGAGAAGAAGGCCACCGTGATGCGCATCCGTTTCCGCCTTTATGACGACGGTCTCGGCTTCCGCTACGAATTTCCGGTGAAGAACGCGTTGGCCTACTTCTGGATCACGGAGGAGTTGACCGAGTTTGCGATGACCGGCGATCACACCGCTTGGTGGATTCCCGGCGACTACGACACGCAGGAGTACAACTTCACCGAGTCGAAACTCTCGGAAATCCGTGGACTTTACGATGACGCGCACAAAGGTTGCGGCTGGCCGTGGAAGAATTTCTCGCCCACGGGTGTGCAGACCGCTTTGCAGATGAAAACCGCTGACGGACTGTATGTGAACATCCACGAGGCGGCGGTGCTGGATTATCCGACCATGCATCTCGATCTCGATGACAAAACCTTCGTCTTTCGTGCTTGGCTCTCGCCTGATGCCACGAATTACAAGGGTCGTCTGCAGGCTCCGTGTCACACGCCGTGGCGCACCGTGCAGGTGTGTACGAAGGCCACTGACGTGCTTGCCTCGCGCCTGATTCTCAACCTCAACGAGCCGTGTGCCATCAAGGATGTCTCCTGGATTCACCCCGTGAAGTACATGGGGGTTTGGTGGGAGATGATCTCCGACAAGAACTGCTGGAGCTACACCAACGATTTCCCGTCGGTGCGGCTCAGTGTGCCCGACAACAAGGATGTTGCACCCGATGTGGAAGGGGTCACCGACTACACCAAGGCCACGCCGCACGGACGCCATGCCGCCAACACCGAGAATGTGCGCCGCTACATCGACTTCGCCGCCGCCCACGGCTTCGACGCCCTGCTCATCGAGGGGTGGAATGTCGGTTGGGAAGACTGGTACGGCAAGGACAAGGACTTCGTCTTCGATTTTCTCACGCCCTATCCCGATTTCGACCTGCCTGCGCTGAACAAGTACGCCCACGAGAAGGGCATACGGTTGATTATGCACCATGAAAGTTCCTCATCCACCATCAATTACGAGCGATGGATGGAAAGGGCTTACAACTTGATGAACCAATACGGCTACGATGCGGTGAAGAGCGGCTATGTGGGTCATATTCTGCCGCACGGCGAGGGGCACTACAGCCAGCCCATCATCAACCACTATCACTACGCTATCGTGGAGGCGGCCAAGCACCACATCATGGTCAACGCCCACGAGGCGGTGCGCCCGACGGGACTGTGCCGCACCTGGCCCAACATGATCGGCAACGAAAGCGCCATGGGCACCGAGTTCCGCGGCCGCATCAAACCGGGACACACCACCATTTTGCCGTTCACCCGCTTGCAGGGCGGTCCGATGGACTACACCCCTGGCATTTTCGAGACCGACATGGAGAAGATTGTCAGCTGGGACAAAGGCGATAAGATGCGTCACACCATCTGCAACCAGTTGGGACTGTACGTCACCTTCTATTCGCCGCTGCAGATGGCCGCCGACTTCCCCGAGCATTACGAGCCCTACATGGATGCCTTCCAGTTCATCAAGGATGTGGCGGTCGATTGGGATACATCTTTATATATTATGGCAGAGCCTGGCGCATACATCGTGACGGCGCGCCACCCGAAATTGTCCACATTGAACAAGGCCGCCGACGGGGTCGGACAGTTGCCGGACGGGAAGAAAGGGGTGATCTCCGGCGCCACGCGGTTCGTGTATGCCATTCCCAACACCGTGGAGACGTGTGATGGCGCTTCTTTGCAGAACCCGCACGATGTTTGGTATATCGGCGGCATCACCGACGAAAACGCCCGCGAGGTGGAGGTGAAACTGGATTTCCTGAAGCCCGGAGTGAAATACGAAGCCACCATTTACGCCGACGCGAAAGATGCCAGCGGTCTGCCCGAAAGCTACAATACGCAGGCTTACACCATCACGAAGAAAACCGTGACGGCCAAGAGCGTGCTGAAACTGCGCATGGCCCCGTGCGGCGGCTTTGCAGTGTCATTGCGTTCAATTTAACTTTGTAATTAATTCAAAAATCACCTAAAAAAACTTATTTCTATGTCATTATTCATTTTAATTCCAGCAGCAGTTGTTTTTTTAGTGCTCTTTATAGCGGTGTGCTATGTGAAGGCACCGCCAAAAGACGCGTATATCATCAGCGGTTTGTCACGGCAGCCGCGAATCCTTATCGGAAAGGGCGGTTTCCGCATTCCGGGACTCGAACGGGTCGATAAGGTCTTTCTCGGACAGACCTCCGTTGACATCAAGACCAGCGTGCCCGTCCCCACCAACGACTTCATCTCCGTCATGGTGGACGCAGTCGCCAAGATCAGGGTGATCAACACGCCGGAGGGAATCCGTCTGGCGGCCAAGAACTTCCTGAACATGGCGGAACGGGAAATCGCCGCACAGATCCAAGACTCGTTGGAAGGTAACATGCGTGAGATTATCGGTACGCTCGACCTCAAGTCGTTGAACATCGACCGAGACGGTTTTTCGGACCAGATTGCGAAGAAAGCCGCCAGCGACATGGCGAAATTGGGTATCGAAGTCATCTCCTGCAACATCCAGAACATCACCGACAACGAGGGCTTGATCAAGAACTTAGGTGCCGACAATACCTTCAAGATCCGGAAGGAGGCGGCCATCACCAAGGCGCAGGCGGAACGCGACATCCAGATTGCGGAGTCCGAAGCGGCGAAGGAGGCAAACGATGCCCGTGTCGCCAATGAGACGATCATTGCGGAGAAGAACAATGCCCTTGCCATCAAGAAGGCGAACCTGAAGGTGACGGAGGACACGCAGAAGGCGAAGGCCGATGCCGCGTATTCCATCCAGCAGCAGGAACAGCAGAAGACCGTCAACGAGAAAACGGTTGAAGCGGAGGCGGCGAAGATGATTCTCACGCAGGAGCGTCAGAAGGAGATCAACGCCAAGATGGTCGAGGCCGAAACCGAAAAGGCGAGACGCGAACAGGAGCTGACAGCCGAACAGGTCAAGATTCAGCAGAACAAACTCGAAGCGGAAATCCAGAAGCAGGCCGATGCCGACAAATACCAAAAGGAGATTGACGCGGCGGCGGAGCTCGAACAGCGGAAGCGCAAGGCGGAAGCGGAAGCCTACGAGGCGGAACAGCGTGCTCGTGCCGTGAGAGCGCAGGCCGAAGCGGAGCAATACCGTATGGAGCAGGAGGCTCTGGGTAAGAAGAAACTCGCCGATGCGGAGGCTTACGCCATCGAACAGCGCGGTCTCGCCGAGGCAGCGGCCATCGAGAAGAAAGGCCTTGCCGAAGCGGAGGCCATGCGCAAGAAGGCGGAGGCTTTCAAGGAGTACGGCGACGCCGCAAAAGCGCAGATGGTCATCGAAAAACTCCCCGAAATCGCATCCGCGGTCGCCGAACCGATCAAATCCATCGACAAGGTGAACATCTACGGCAGCAACGGAAGCGGAATCAGCGAGATGAGCGGCAACGTCCCCGTGCTGATCAAGCAGACGATGGATGTCGTGTCCGACGCGACGGGGGTCAACATGAGCGAAATCATGGAAAAGACCACTCTCGAAAACGCGGTCAAGCGTGTCGGAGACAAAGGAGACAAAAAAGAGTAACCTGTCTTGCCAAAACAACGAAAAGAGCTCACTTTGTGGGCTCTTTTTTTATGTCAGCGGTTGCTAGGCAGACTATTCGTCCATGTCGGGCAATGTCACTTCCAGTTTCTGCTTCGTCAGGAATTCTTTGGAAGAGAGGTTGATTTTGATTTTGGTGGGTTTGCCGTTAGGACGGACAACTTTCAGTCCGGAAACCGTCACTTCGCTGATGTAGTCCACGGGCTTGTTCAGTTCGCTGAGCGTGCCGGTGGGGTGGTACAGGTTCATGGAACGGACAACGCCGGGGGCGATCACCGTCATGTTGGAGACCCGCAGGTTGGGCCAGCATTTGTCTCTCAGTTCGGGACGCGGGTTCAGGGTGGTGTCCTGCAGCAGGATGTTGACCAGCGAGTGATAGCGCATGGTGAGCTCGAAGGTGCAGTCGCGCATTTCGATGTCGAACGGGGTGTAGGCGTTGTAGCTGGAGCGGACGCGAACCGGGATGCAGTCGATGAAGCGGCAGGAATCGAAGGTCACTGTGCCGTACATGGAGCCGAACTGGGTCTGCTTTTGCCGGAGCGTGCATCGTTTCAGAAGGGCATCGCGACCGTAGCAGTGGATGTCGAAACGGTTGATGTCGCAGTCTTCCAACGTGGTGTTGGAGAGGAAACTGGTGCCGAAAACGCCCCAGCTCCCGTCGGCCTTCACTCGCTCGAACCGGGTGTTCCACAGGTTGTAGAGGGAAAACGCGTAGCCATATTGCCGCCAGCGCCCGTACCCGGAATAAGTGCCGTCCACGGTCACGTCGCGGAAGGTCACGCATACGGAACTCAGCACCCGGAACACGCCGTCAGCGGTCATCCGGCTCTTCGGGGTGGTCACATGCACGTCCTCGATCAAGACGTTGCATTGGCCGCTTACGGAAAGACAGAAAGTCTTGAACGTCGAGCTGTCGGTGCGGTGCATTGTCAACCCCCGGAACAGCTTTTGGGCGTTGTCCACGGTCACAAAGGTGGCTCGCACATCGGTGGAATCGGTGTTCCAGGGCGCGACGGGTTTGTTGACCGCCATGCCGTTTTTAAGCCACAGGATGTCTTGCCGGCAAACGTGATGGCCGTGACCGATACGTTCCGTCCACGGGTGCTGGTCGGTCAGGATGAGCAACTGTTCCCCGCTCGCCAACGCAGGCACGGAACGGAAATCCCCTTCGTCAACCAGCTCCTTGGAGATTTTGACCGCTTTGTTTGGATTATGCATCGTGAAAAGCGCATCGTCGCGAACATTGTTGGTCACGTACATCACCACTCCGCCGAAGTCGGTGCGCGGTCCCAACGGGATGCTCTTGAAGTCGGGCGGAAGCTCGATCTCCAGGGTGTCGATGCCCGCGTAGCTCACCTCCGCACCGATGGCAAGCGCCTTCGTGTGGGTGTTGTACAAGACGTTGAAACGGTCCGTGCCGTTTGCAGCCTCTCTCAGTCCGAAGTCGAGCGGGGAAATTTGTGCCATGGCGTCAGGGATTTGGAGACTCAATACCGCGACTATGGCGGCAGTCAGGATAATATTCAGAAATCTCATAAATATGCATGGATATTGATTTTCGGTTACAGGTTCTCTTTGTTAATCTTGCTTTCGGAACAGCTGAAGGAGGCTCCCTTTGGCGCAAAGCAGGTATGAACTGTCGGGTGGCGCGGCGTTGATGCCGTCCAGATGCCATTCGCGCACGCTGTCAAAGTCAAGGCTGATTTTCTTCTCGAAATAAAAATAGGCCGGCATGCTCCAGAGGGTGTAGAGCGTCTTGTCGGCGCTCAAGATGGTGTCCTCGGGCACTTGCGAAGACGCCAGTCGGATGTCGGCGAGCAGATTTTCGTCCCGGCCCGCTTTCCCTGCAAAATGGATGTTCAGCGCAATGGCCGCCATCAGCACGACAACGGATATTCCTTTGGATATTTTGGTGAAAACGGGACTTGTCCGGATGTTTTCCAGTAAGGGCTCAATTGCGATGCCCGCCGCCAGTGCGAACAAGGGGAACACCGTGACGATATAGAAACCTCTCTGTTTCAGACTTATCATGATCGGAAGCACTCCGGTGAGCACGAGGGCGAGAAGCGCCCATGTCAGCCGGCGGTTCGTGTCGCGGAACGGATTGTGCAGCGTTTTCTGCATCCAAGCAACCACCACCACCACGCCGACTATCGCCAACGGAAGGAGTGCATGCGTGAAAAATTGCAAGACGATGTCAAAGCGGGTGTTGACGGTTTGAATATACTTCAAGCTTGTCAGAAGTTGTTCGGACAGGTAGTTTTGCATGAAAAGTTTCGCCTCAGGGCTGAAAAGATAGAGCGATGTCACGGGAAGTAGGACGCAGGCCAGCATTATCAGCGTGTCGGCAAGGGCGCGCGGCGGGGTTGTCTTGCGCACAAAAAGCATGTGAATCACGGGGAAAGCCAAAGGATAAAGGCCGGTGAATCCTTTGGTGAGCAGGGCGAGAAACAATATGATGCCGGCGAGAACGACATTCAGGATGTGGTTTTTCCTCAAACTTCTCAGATAGAAAAGCACGGAAAGCAGGGTGAACAGCACCATGGTGTTCTCCAGGACATTTTCCGGGGCACACCATGAAACCAACGGGGTGGCGACCCAAAGCAACAGCACCATCCAGAAATTCTCCCGCTTCCCTCCGACCTCCTTCCATGTTAAAAACATCAGAACACCTGTGCAGAGGCAGGTGAACACGGAGTAGATTTTCGCGACATAGAGGCTTTTCCCGAAATGAAAGAATACCGATTCCAGGAGGTATGCCAATGGCGGCTGCCCCCAGGCATTGTACGTTTGCGTGAGTCTCGGCACCCAAAAGGAGCCGAAGCCTTCTGCGAGGTTTTTGCTGAGCGTGGCATACCACAACCCGTCCAGAAACATTCCGTCGGACAGGAAATGCGGTGAGATTAGGATGAAGAAAAGTCCGATGACGAACAGAACCGGGAAAAAGAGCGAAGACTGTTTCATTTTATCGTACTCTAATCCGCTGCCCTTCAACAATCTTGTCGGCGTTTTTTAAATTGTTGAGTTTGAGTATTTTATCAACCGTTGTGTTGTATTTCAGGGAGATGCGGTAGAGGTTTTCGCCGGCGGCCACGGTGTGATAGACGGCGTCGGTCGTCTCGGGTTGCGCTTGCGGCTGAGGTTTCGGTTGAGGCGCGGGTAGGCCGGAATTTTCGGGTGCCATGGTGTCAGGATCCACTGAGCCTGCCTCCGGCTGGACATTGCTCTGCTGTTTCGGCTCGGGTTTCGGTTCTTGTTTCGGCTCGGGTTTGATGTCGGGAGCGGCGGCTTTCGGTTTCGGGGCGGCGGGTTTCCAGTTGCCCACGTCGTTGAGTGGCAGGATGTTGAAGTCGCGGGACATGAGCGCCATGTTGTTTTGCAGAATGTCTTCTTCATCGAAATCGATGACCAGCTCGGGATTGAAATATTCGTTCATGAAGCGGGTTTCGAAGTGCAGGATGCACTCCTTGGTGTTTCCGGTGTTACCGGTTTGTCCGATCACCTGTCCGGCTTTGACAATTTGGTTGGGCTTGACGCTCACTTTGTCGAGGTGGGCATAGACAGTTTCGAGGCCGTTGTAGTGGCGCACCACCACGGTAATTCCGTAGTCGCCATAGTATTTTGCCATGCGCACCACACCGTCGAAACAACTTTTGACCAGTGTCTGCGGCTCTGTTTTCAGGTCGATGCCGGGGTGGAAGTTGCCGTTTTTCGTTTCACCGTATGCCGTCCTGACTCTGTCAAACTGGCAGGGCATCACAAACGGGTTGTTGGCGTCTTGCACGAGCATCAGCATCAGCCGGTCGTTGGAAAACGGGATTTCCAGCAGTTGGCTGCGCAGATTCGCGGTGTCCCAGTAGCGTTGGTAGAGGCTGTACGCAGGAATTTCATAAGATTCTGATATAGAAGGGTATGTCGCCAGCTGTCGGGGGATTTCCTGTTGGATGGCCGGGGTGTCCACCAGCGTGATATTCTGCGAATAGGAGGTGACATCCAGATTCTGCGCCATCAGTGTGGTGGTCAGGAGGGACAGTAGGATAAGGGTTAACTTCTTCATTATTCGGTTTTTAATTGTTCAATGATATGGGTGGAGGAAAAACCTTCCACAAAGGGGATGGTCGTGACGGTGCCTCCGTTCCGGGTCACAAAGTCAGCCCCCACGATGTTGCTCAAGTCGTAGTCGCCGCCTTTCACCAGCACGTCGGGTATCACGGTCTCGATGAGCTCTTTCGGGGTGTCTTCCCCAAAGATGACGACGTAATCGATGCAGGCGAGTGCCGCGAGCACGAATGCCCGTTCTTTTTCGCCGTTGACGGGTCGGGTTGGCCCTTTCAGTCGGCGCACCGATTCATCGCTGTTCAGTCCCACCACGAGAATATCTCCCAACTTTTTGGCTTCCAGCAGATAACGTACATGTCCGTAGTGCAGCACGTCGAAGCAGCCGTTGGTGAAGACGATTTTTTGCCGGTGCAGTTTAAGGGCATTCTCGCGAAAAAAATCCCGCGAGACGATTTTTTGATGAATATGCAAATCAGGCTTGTTCATTGTCATCCGGCGTTAGTGCTGCATCTTGACGTTTGTAAAACGAGGTGAGTACGAGGGAGATAAGTCCGAGTATCAGGGAAACGGCGGTTTGCAGGATCCATCCAATCCAGCCGGCGGCCAGACCTTGGGTGTAGGAAATCCCGTACAGCATGACGATGCCGGCGGTGATGAGGGGGTACGCGCCCAGTCCGCCTTGCGAGATCATGAATGCGATGGTGCCGAAAACCAGTACGGAGAAAACCGCCCCTAAATCAATATGCTGCGTGAAAGGCAGGGATTGGAAGAAGAGGTAAATGCCGAGGTAGTAGCAGATCCACATCGCGATGGTCCAGAAAATGAAATGCCACGGTTTTGAGATGTTCTTGATGGAAAGGAACCCTCTCCAGATGCCTTTGAAGAAATCGGCGACTTTGACCAGCGCGGGACGTCTCTGCCACCATTTCCTCGTGACGCGGATAATCACCACGATCAAAATGATGACGAGGAGGATGATGTACATCAGGAAGTTGCCCACGTAGCTGAGCCCTTTTTGCGCAAACCATTCCTGCAAGGTCGTCTGAGTGCTTTGGTCTACGACCAGATGGGAAAGCAGGTCGTTGTTCAGCAACAGTGCGATGATGAACAGGAAAAGCCAGCAGACAATGTCGAAAGCCCGTTCGAGGATGACGGTGCCGAGGGTTTTCTGGAAGGGGATGTTCTCGTAGCGTTGGAGGAAGGAGCAGCGGAGGATCTCGCCGAGGCGGGGCAGGGCGAGGTTGGCCAGGTAGCAAACCATCACGGAGTAGAACATCATGGAGAAGCGGGGTTTGTATTGGATGGATTTGAGCAGAAGTTTCGCACGGGCGGCGCGGATGACGTCGGCTAACACAATCGCCACAATCGCGAGGAAGATGAAAAACCACCCGCGCGGATTGTTGACCAGCGACATCGAGGAGAAAATCATTTGGATATCTTCTTTGTCTAAGTCTTTGATTGACAACCAAATGAATAAAACCCCTAATCCCATGAAAAGGATCATTTTGAGGAGGTTGGGTAATATCTTCTTCAGTTTTTCCATAATGAGCTGGATGACTAAAAATTCAAGCGGCAAAGATAAACAAAAAATTGTACTTTTGCGCCTTTAATTTCTAACGATTATGACATCTAACGAAATACGCTCCGCTTTTCTGGACTTTTTCAAGTCCAAAGACCATCATATCGTGCCTTCCGCGCCGATGGTGGTGAAGAATGACCCTACATTGATGTTCACCAATGCCGGTATGAACCAGTTCAAGGACATTTTCCTCGGCAACACCCCGCGCGAATTTCCCCGCGTGGCTGATTCGCAGAAATGCCTCCGCGTCTCCGGCAAACACAACGACCTGGAGGAGGTCGGTCGCGACACCTACCACCACACCATGTTCGAGATGCTCGGCAACTGGTCGTTCGGCGACTACTTTAAGAAAGAGGCCATCGCCTATGCCTGGGAATTCCTCACCGAAGTGATGAAACTCGACAAAACCCGCCTCTACGCCACCGTTTTCGCGGGCGATGAGAAGGACGACACCGCTTTCGACCAGGAAGCCTACGATTTCTGGAAGGAATACCTGCCGGAAGACCGCATCCTCAAGGGCAATAAGAAAGATAACTTCTGGGAAATGGGCGACACCGGTCCGTGCGGCCCCTGCTCCGAAGTCCACATCGACCTGCGCGACGACGACGAGCGTGCCAAATTGCCTGGCGCCGAGCTGGTGAACAAGGACAACCCGCTGGTCATTGAGATTTGGAATCTCGTGTTCATGCAGTTCAACCGTGTGGCTTCCGGCGAGCTGCACCCGTTGGCCGCCAAGCACGTGGATACGGGCATGGGCTTCGAACGCCTCTGCATGGCAGTCCAGAATAAGAAATCCAACTACGACACGGATGTTTTCCAGCCGATTATCCGAAAAATCGCGCAAAACGCCGGCGTGAAATACGGTGAGAAGCACGATGTGGATGTGGCCTTGCGCGTGGTTGCCGACCACCTGCGCGCCGTCACGTTCGCCATCGCCGACGGACAGCTGCCTTCCAACACGGGGGCGGGCTACGTCATCCGCCGCATCTTGCGTCGCGCCATCCGTTACGGCTTCACCTTCCTCAACTTCAAGGAGCCCTTCATGAACACGCTGGTCGCTGACCTCGTGGCGCAGATGGGCCACCAGTTCCCAGAAATCAAGGCGCAGCAGCAACTTATCGAGAACGTCATCCGTGAGGAGGAAAACTCTTTCCTCAAGACCCTCGACTCCGGCATCCTCAAATTCGAAAACTACGTCAAGAAGATGGCCGGCAAGACGGTCATTGACGGCGATTTCGCTTTCGAATTGTTCGACACATACGGTTTCCCGATCGACCTCACCTGCCTGATGGCGTCCGAGAAGAACTTGACCGTTGATATGGATGGTTTTGCGGAAGGTCTGCGTCAGCAAAAGGAGCGTTCCCGCGCCGCCACCTCCATCTCCGCCGGCGACTGGGTGGAACTGCTTCCGCAGGAGAACCCCACCGAGTTTGTGGGCTACAAAGAGGCGGAATGCGCTTGTAAAATAGTGAAATATAGACAAGTAACCGCAAAAAACAAGACCTATTTCCAGATTGTGCTCGACAAGACCCCGTTCTATGCGGAGTCGGGTGGCCAGGTGGGCGACACCGGCGTGCTGACCAACGGCACGGAGACGGTGGACATCTACAACACCACGAAGGAGAACAACTTAGTGATCCATCACGCCAGTAAGATTCCCGCCGATGTGACGGCGGATTTCACCGCGCACATCGATGAGGTGAAGCGGCAGAAGACGGCCAACAACCACTCCGCCACGCATCTGCTCGACCACGCGTTGCGCGCGGTCCTGGGCACGCATGTGGAACAGAAGGGTTCCATGGTGGCCTCCGACCGCTTGCGTTTCGACTTCTCGCACTTCGCCAAAGTGACGGACGAGGAACTGCGCAAGGCCGAGCGGATGGTGAACGCCATGATCCGTCAGAACCTGCCGTTGCAGGAGTTTGTCGATGTGCCGATTGAGGAGGCCCGCGAGCGCGGCGCCATCGCCCTATTCGGCGAGAAGTACGGCAAGACCGTCCGCGTGATCCAGTTCGGCGACGCGGTGGAGCTCTGCGGTGGCACGCACACCTCTGCGACGGGCAACATCGGACTCTTCAAGATCGTGTCTGAAGGCGCGGTGGCCGCCGGCGTACGCCGTATCGAAGCGGTGACCGGCGAAGCTGCCGAGCAGTTGGTCTATGCCGACCAGGACACCTTGGCGCAGCTGAAAGCCATGACGAATGCCACCAATCTGATCCAATCGGTGCAGAAATTGCAGGATGATTGCCAGGTGTTGCGCAAGAAGATGGAGGACATCGACCGTCAGATGGCGTTGGAGTTCGGCAAATCCTTGATGGAGAATGCCGAGGAGGTCAACGGCGTGCTGTTCATGTCCAAAGTCACGGACTACTCCGCCGACATGTTGCGGCAAGTTGCCCTGCAGTTGCGCGAAGGCGACAACCACGTGGTGGTGTTGGGCAGCGTGAACGACGGCAAGCCGAACTTGGCGGTGGCCATCAGCACCAACCTGACCGACAGGGTCGATGCCCCGACGTTAGTGCGGGCGGCCGGCAAACTGATCCAGGGCGGTGGCGGCGGTCACCCGACGCTCGCCATGGCCGGCGGCAAGAACCCCGACGGGGTGGCGGCGGCCGTGGCAGAAGCCCTTCAGCAGGCAAAAGCCAAGTTGCAGTAATTTTATGGTCTAACAATCGTTCTCTAGGCGCACTTTTTGCCAAAAACACAAGAAAGGATTTGCCATAGTGCTGAACGTGCTGTTTTGGCTATTGTCTTTAAGACCCTAACTTGATTGTCTTGAGAAGCCGTTACAGCAGTTCGCCTATTTCGCTCTCGTCCATCCCTGTCAGCAAGGCGATTTTTGCGATGTCGAGGCCTTTGGCGGAAAGGTTTCGGACGAGGTTGCGGCGCTCCTCTTGTCGTCCTTCCTCTCGTCCTTGTTGCAGCCCTTCTTCCCGTCCTCGCCGCAGCCCTTCTTCTAACCCTTCCTTCTCGCCCTCCCGATGGCCGATGCCTTTCCAGGTGGCCTCTATGCTGACGGCGTCCCAGTATTTGTCGTACAGGTACTCCTCGGCCTCGTTGTAGTTGATGATTTCCAGCAGATTGATGGCCTTGGCGATGTCCGGGTCAGCGAGCAACTCGGGAGCGGGCTTCCTTGTCTCCTCGGTCATCTCCGTGAAATAGCGCATCCACAAGTCTTTCTTGGTGTCTCCCTTCAGGGGCATTCCCCGGTATTTGTCCATCTCGGCGAAAACGATTTTGAGCCCGTCGAAGACCCTGTCGGTGTGGTAGATGTGGACGAACTGGTAAGGGTGGTACCACTCGTCGAGCCCCTTGTGCAGGTCGCCGCTGACGAAGTTCAGGGAATAGACGGGCTGCAGCAACTTGAACTGCTCTCCGATCTTGAGCTGCCTGACGTAGGCTTTGGAGGCGTTGAAGAAAACGCGCTGGAAGAAGTCGGTGTCCCAATTGAGCTGCATCTCGACGAGGAAGGTCGCGCCGGCGGAGTCGGTGCAGTGCACATCGACGATGCTGTGCTTGCGCGCCGGGGTCTCGGGCATCAGTTCGGGCGGGAGGTATCGCAGTTCGGTGATGGTGCGGCCGGCCTCCAGGGGCAGGAAGGCGTTGAGCAGGCTGGCGGCCAAGTCGGGGTGCTCGCCGAAGACCTTCCGGAAGGTGACGTCGGCCACAGGGCTGTAATATTTGCAACGTGTCATCATAGTTTTACCGTTTTTGTTTGCCGCAAAGATACAACGGAAAAACGCTGTTGTCAAGAGGTTTGTGAAATTTTTTTCATGGTTGATAATCAGGTATTTGGCAAAACTGAGAAATATAATTAATAATTAATAGTTAAAATCTGACTGGCGATTTCGCAGAAAAAAGACTGTTCTGGCGCGAAACCGACACGGTCCCGTTTCACTAACTGAAAAATCTGTCACCAGGAGATGGAATAGCTGTACCCGCCTGAGGATTTTGAGGGCTTGCGGCTTCCGGATTTTTTGGACGAGGGGGTGTAAGAATAGGTGATGGTGGATTGGGAAGGCGTCGGGGCGATGTGGAAGTTGATGTTCAGCTTGCTGTTCATTTTGAGACGGATGCCGCGGTTGCGGACTTTGTCGTAGCGGAGCATCCGCACGATACGCAGCGCCTCCTCGTCGCAGGAGGGACAGAGGCTTTTCACCACCGTGGGGTTCTCCACTTCGCCATCATCGTTCACCTGGTAGGCAACGGTCACCACGCCCTCAACATGCTGGTCCATGGCGTCTTGCGGGTACTGAAGATGGGCGTTCACAAACTCGCGCAACGCCTTGGCTCCGCCTGGGTAGAGCGGCTTCTCCAAAAATTTCGTCTTTTTTTTCTTTTTCTCAAAATCTTCCATGTCAGTCCGATTGTTTTGACGGTGCGAAAATACAATTTTTAATGTTTTTTTTCAGCTCAACCAGATGAAGTGATTGATGCTGAAAAAAATTATTTTGTTTCTGTATGTGTCGGGTATCCTATCTACTGTTGCTATATCAATCCCTTAAACTTCAACCACAAGGGGAAAAACTGGTCATATACTGAATAAACACCCTTGTCAACTGTGACGAAATCCTTCTCCAGCAGCCCTTTCAGCGCGGAGCTGACACTGCTCGCCGAACTGAGCTTGTGACGTTTGAGGAATTGGCCGCCGTTTATCTCCTTGGCTTTCCCTTCTTTCGCGATGGCCAGGAACAATAGACGCTGCTTCTCCGGCATCTGGTAGAAGAGCGATTCGTAGGTGTCGGAGGACATGCGGATGAGGAAGTCAATGGCCTCGTCAACCATCGGCGGTGTGCAGGTGGTGCCTTTCTCCGTTCTGGAGAACAGGACGTTCAGGATACGGTGCATATAGCTGGTGACGGCCTCAAAACGCTCGTAAAGAAGGGTGATTACTTCTCTTTCAATGTTTTTGTTGACCTGTTCGAATTTTTCCATGCAAAAATCTGCATACACATCCAAGTCCAAAGGCTGGAGGTTGATGATGTTGACTGCCTGATAGAAAGGTCGGGAGGGAGAGGTGAAGATCCCATTCATCAGATGTCGCTGGGAACCGGAGAAAATGAAGTGGGCGTTCGTGCATCGCTGAACATAGGTACGAAGCGTTGCCTCAACACTGTCGTCCTCGTAGCGCGTGATTTGCTGGAACTCATCAATGGCCACCAAACAAGGCTTGTCGGCTCTGTTGAGGTAGGTGAATATTTCATCTAGCGTAACAGCAGGATTGTTGACCGCACCGAGTCCCACACTCCAAACGGGCATCCCACTCATATCAAACGAGATTTCCGGTCGTAAAGAGGAAACGGCATTGATAAACTTCTCCCACGCCTTTTTGCCCTTGGGTCTTAACTCGTCCACCACCGCTTTCCCAAGCATATTGACAAATTCAGCCAGATTTTTGGTGGCGTAGATGTCCACTACAAAGCAATGGTAATTCCGACGGATTTCTACGTCATCAAAAACATGCCAAATCAAGTCGGTTTTTCCGATACGCCTTGGGGAAATCAGCGCAATATTGTTCTCGTTCAGGAGCAGGCTTTTTATGGCAGCGGTCTCCTGAATACGGTCGCAGAAATACTCTGCTCCTGCATAACCATTTGTGACAAAAGGGTTTATCATATTAGATTCGTATATTACAATCAAACAGCCGTTCCTGTAAAATGATTATCATTTTATGATTATCATAAAATAGTAATCTGCCGCAAAAATACACAAATATTTGAAACAACAGAATCGAATGCGAATTTTCTACCGAAGCGCGTTTTGTTGTCCCGTTGTAGAGACGTAATGCACCACGTCTCTACAGGGACGATTCCATTTGTTTGCTTGTATTCGGATTTTGTGTAATTTTGCGCCGTGAAATTTAAGTGCGGATGTGGTGTAGTGGTAGCACGCAAGACTTCAGATCTTGATTCGGCGTACCTCCAGTGCGCAGGCGTCGGTTCGATTCCGCCGCCAAGGCTGCAAAAGAAGCTCGCCCAATGAGTGCCAAAAAACGCAGACACCTTGAGGATAAGAAAAAATAATGGAAAATACGCTACCAATGCCAATTCATTTATTCACGAACAAACGATTCTTATGAACGATATAAGTCCTCTGAAAACCAACAACTTGAAGCTCGTTGAGCGGCAATATCTGCTCCCGTTCATCCTCATCACCTCGCTGTTCGCGCTGTGGGGCTTTGCCAACGACATCACCAACCCGATGGTAGCAGCGTTCCAGACAGTGATGGAGCTGAGCGCTGCGAAAGCCTCTCTTGTGCAGTTCGCCTTTTACGGCGGTTACGCCACGATGGCCATCCCGGCGGCGCTCTTCATCCGGAAATTCTCTTACAAGAAGGGCATCCTGCTCGGCCTCGCCCTCTATGCTGTGGGTGCCTTCCTCTTCATTCCCGCTGCCGCCTACCAAAAGTTTTCGTTCTTCTGCCTCTCGCTCTACATCCTCACGTTCGGCTTAGCGTTTCTCGAAACCACCGCGAGCCCCTTCATCCTCTCGTTAGGGCGTAAGGAGAATGCCACGCGCCGCCTTAACCTGGCGCAGGCTTTCAACCCGATGGGATCGCTTTGCGGCATGGCCGTGGCTTCTATGATTGTATTGCCAAATCTCCTCTCCGACCAACGCGATTCCGTCGGCAACATCCTCTTCCCGACGCTCTCGGAAGCGGAAAAAGCTTCCATCCGTCTCCATGACCTCGCCGTCATCCGCGACCCTTATGTGGCCATCGGTCTTGTCGTGCTCATCATGCTCATCGTCATCGCGTTAGTGAAGATGCCGAATACAACTGGTTCCGGCGAAAAACAGAACAGCATTCGCCAGACGCTTGCCAACCTGTGGCACAACAAGGTCTATCGAGAAGGAGTGTTCGCGCAAGTGTTCTACGTGGCCGCCCAGATTATGACGTGGACATTTATCATTCAATATGCTGATAATCTTGGAATTAACAAGGCCACGGCGCAGAATTACAACATTGTGGCGATGATTCTGTTCCTATGCGGGCGTTTCATCTCCACCTTCCTGATGAAATATGTCAACGGGCGCAAGTTGCTGGCTATCTTTGGCGTATGTGCCGGCTTGTGCGCCCTGGGTTCCGTTCTCATTGTGGGGTTGCCGGGACTCTACCTCCTCGTCGGTATCAGTTTCTTTATGAGCTTGATGTTCCCGACCATTTACGGCATCGCGCTGGAGAACGTCTCCCTGCAGGATTCCTCCCTCGGCGCGGCCTTCTTAGTGATGGCAATCGTCGGCGGTGCGCTGATGCCGCCGTTGCAAGGGCTGATCATCGACCAAGGCACCCTCTTCGGCCACCCTGCCGTCAACGTCAGCTACTCCCTGCCGCTGCTCTGCTTCGTGGTGGTGACCATCTACGGAATCCGTTCCTACAAACGGACGCAGCAACCACATTAACTTCCAACTACTAACTTCTAACTAAAAATTGTATCTTTGCGCTTTCAAACCGAATCAATCATCAAAAGTATAAAAAAATGGCAAGAGTACTTATCATCGGAGCGGGCGGCGTTGGTTCCGTCGTGGCTCACAAATGCGCTTCCGTACCGGAAGTTTTCACTGAAATCATGTTGGCTTCGCGCACAAAGGCGAAATGCGATGCCATCGCCGCGCAGATCGGCGGCAACCGCATCCAGACGGCTCAGGTCGATGCCGACAACGTGGAGGAAACCATTCGCCTGCTCGAAAGCTACAAGCCCGACTTGCTGATCAATGTGGCGCTGCCGTACCAGGATCTGCCCTTGATGGACGCATGCCTCGCTACCAAGACCAACTACATGGACACCGCTAACTACGAGCCCCGCGACAAGGCGAAGTTCGAGTACAGCTGGCAGTGGGCCTATCACGATCGTTTCAAAGAGGCCGGCATCATGGCTCTCCTCGGCTGCGGTTTCGACCCCGGCATGACCAGCATCTATACCGCTTACGCTGCCAAGCACTATTTCGACGAGATGCACTACCTTGACATCGTGGATTGCAACGCCGGTGACCACGGCAAGGCTTTCGCCACCAACTTCAACCCCGAAATCAACATCCGTGAGATCACGCAGCGCGGCAAATACTGGGAGAACGGCCAGTGGGTGGAAATCGACCCGATGTCAATCCACCGTCCCGTGGAATATCCCAATATCGGTGATCGTGAGTCGTATCTGCTTTACCACGAGGAACTTGAGTCTCTCGTGAAGAGCTATCCGACCATCAAGCGCGCCCGTTTCTGGATGACCTTCGGACAGAAATACCTCACCGTGCTGAACGTCCTGCAGGAAGTTGGCATGACGAGCATTAAACCCATCAACTACAAGGGAATGGACATCGTTCCGTTACAGTTCCTGAAGGCTGTCCTGCCGGAACCTTCTTCCTTGGGCGAAGGCTACCACGGCCAAACTTCCATCGGTTGCCAGATCAAGGGTGTGAAGGACGGCAAGGAGCGCACCTACTACGTTTGGAACAACTGCGACCACGCCGAATGTTTCAAGGAAGTCGGCGCACAGGCGGTTTCCTACACGACCGGCGTGCCCGCGATGTTGGGCGCGAAGATGATTCTCACCGGCACTTGGAAGGGCCAGGGCGTCTTCAACGTCGAGCAGTTCGATCCGGATCCCTTCATGAAGGAAATCGGCGGTTACGGTTTGCCGTGGAACGAGCAGATCGACCAACCGCTACCCGTTTACAAACACGAGTAGGACGTAAAATGTTTAAATGATGTAGGGACGTGCCATTGGCGCGTCCCTATGTTTTTATTGTATATTCCTATAGGTAATTACCTCATTATGTACGCAATGTTGTCGGCATCAATGTAATACAAGGTGTTTTGAAAGAAATGAAATTGTTTGATGTTTGGCAGTTGGATGTCTATGGTTTCGATAGACATCGGTGAAGAGGTAGTTGGAAGATTATATCGGTATAATTTGTTGTCTTTCAGATAAATCAGTTGATCTTTCATCAATTGCATGGCCTTTATTTCCGGAATCGGGATCTCCCGTTCGAAGGTGCCGAAGAAGTCGAAAAGGCAGATGCCATGGAGCGTGTCGAGCAGCGCGATGCGGTGTTCCGGCACCACCTGCATGTCTGTGGGGTGAAACTCGCCTGGAAAGGTGATGCGCGTCCGGCTCAGCACATTCAAACTCAGGTCGGTGATGAGGAGGTCTTGGTTGGCATCGTCGTACAATACGATTTTGTTGGGGTTGCCCATGGCCGCCAGATTCACCGTTGTCAACGACCTCTCAAGGAGATTCAACGGTTTGCCGATGGGTGCTAACTCGTTGTTAAGCAGGGTGATGGTGCCGCTTTCCCGGTAGAAGACGAGAATCTTGGAGGCGATGCCCGCATCCACATTCGTGATATCACCATGGGTGGGCTCGCTGTAGTTCAACCGCTTGGCATCGTTGGCGGAGAACATATCCAATGTGGCTCCGTGCGTGACAAAAACGTTCCCCTGCAAATCGGTGGTGATGCCTTCGCAGGGATGGTCAAAAAAAAGTCGCTCCTGGGCGTTGATGCAGCCCAGGGCGACTGAAAATAGAAATAAGAGGAGTGTTTTTCGCATGAAAGATTAGAACTTGAAGCCTATCGTGGCTACGACGTTGTGGGCTTTGGTGGCGGTGAGCCCGGGTTCGCCAACGGGATCGTAGAGCCAGTAGGAGTCTTTGTTCAAACGCAACACGTATGCCAAATCCGCGAACATGGTTTTGCCTCTGAATCCAAGACCCGCCGAGATGAAGTGCGTGGTGTTGTCGTATTCGTTGTTGGTGCGTTTGTAAGGCGTGGTTTTCAGACGGTAGCCGGCGCGGAGGGCGAAACCTTCCGTGATGTTCACCTCACCGCCCACGCGGACGTTGTGCGAGATGCCGTATTTCTCGCGGATGAGCTCGTTCTCCGCGAAATAGTCGTAGTTGTCGTTGTAAAGGGTGGCCATTCCGTAGTCTTGGAACTCATATTCGGCGGAGACAAAGGCGCGCTTGGCGATGAGGAACGAGGCCCCGATGTTGGCCTTCAGCGGTGTGGTGAGCGTGAAACGGTTGTAGTTGTTGTAACTGTACGTGTGTTGGGGGTCTGCCGCATCGCTTAATGTGGTGCCGTTGGAAAGATGGGTGACAATGTCGCGGTAGAAGTTGTCGGTGATTCTCCGGTAGTAGGTGGGCGTGTGGAAGGCGACGCCGATGCGGACGAAACTGGCGGGCTGGTAGATGAGACCCAGCTTCAGGTTGATACCAGCGCCTGAATTTTTCTGCTCGGAATAGAGTGAGTAGTCCGTGATGCCGGCGATATTCGGTTCGTTCGACGGGTTTTCCGCGTAGGTGGTGACCTCCTTGAAATCGAGGATCGGAACCCCGAGGGTGGCGCCAATGTAGAGCTTGTCTCCGTAGTTTCCGCCAAAGGAGAACACCATCTCGTCGATGGCGCCGCTTCTCGTCACCACAGCTCTCTGATCCAGATCTTTGTTGGTCAGGTAACTGTAGTATTGGTCTGCCGTGCCCGGCACCGTGTCAATAAGCCAACAATTCCAGGCCAGGAGAGCGTCGCCGGTAAGATTGTGGCAGTTGAGGCCTTGCACGTTGTTCAACACCATGTTCATCAGCGTGTTGTTGACGTTGGTCACGGAGTAACGGGCGGAACGGTTGAAATCCATGATGCGGTTGTAGCCGAAGCCGAACTGCCAGAATTTCCACTCGTTGTCGCGACGGATGGGGTGGGCCATGACGATGCCGGCCTGCGGCACCGTGTATTTGAATTTCTGGGCGCTGTTGAAGTTCCCGTAGTAGTAGTTGTCGGTGTATCCAAAGGAGAGCGCCATCGGGGTGAAGGTCACTTCGTGGCGTTTGAACAGTCCGATAGAGGCAGGGTTGGTGCTCAGGGCGGAGAAATCACCGCCCGTGGCGCCAAATGCGCCGCCGGCACCCATGAAACGCGCCGTGCCTAAATAGTCCGCCTGCGAGAAGGTGAACGCCTCGTAGTCGCCCTGCGCGCTGGCCAGACCGAAAATGCCCATTATCACGATGATGAAAGTTGCTATCTTTTTCATTTTTTTGTTTGTTGGTGATTTGTGATCAGTGATTAGTGATTTGTGAATGGTGATTAGTGATTAGTGATTAGTGATTAGTGATTAGTGATTAGTGATTAGTGATTAGTGAGTAGTGAGTAGGGAGTAGGGGATGTGGTGACTTTTATTGTTCGTCATTCATCATTCATCATTCATCATTCATAATTCATAATTATCCTATCGTCTTCCGCCGGAGTGGGAACTGGAGCTGCTGCTACTGCTATGCGAGGAACCGCTGTAAGAGGAGTGACTGCTGCTCGAAGAACTACTGTAAGAGGAACGGCTGCTGCTCGAAGAACTGCTGTAGGAAGATCTACTGCTGCTGCTTGACGGAGAGCTGTAGGAAGACCGGCTACTGCTGCTGCTTGACGGAGAGCTGTAGGAAGACCGGCTACTGCTGCTGCTCGACGGAGAGCTGTAGGAAGACCGGCTACTGCTGCTGCTTGACGGAGAGCTGTATGAAGATCTACTGCTACTGCTGCTCGACGGAGAACTGTAGGAAGATCTGCTGCTGCTCGACGGAGAATTGTAAGAAGAACGACTGGTTCCACTGCTCGACGGGTTGTTGTAATTTCTTGACGGAGTGGAATATGACGGTCTTGTTGTGGCAGGTCTGGAAGTGCTGCTGCTAGAGGGCGTTACCACGGTGCGGGTCACAGTGGAACTCGGTCTTGTCGTGGTTGTAGTGGCAGGTCTGGTGGTCGTCGTGGTCGTCGGACGGGTGGTCGTAGCGGGCGTGGTGGTAGTCGGACGAGTGGTGGTCGGACGAGTGGTGGTCGCGGGTGTGGTGGTCGCCGGGCGAGAGGTTGCAGCAGGCGTGGTGGTAGTCGGACGAGTGGTGGTTGCGGGTTTGGCCTCCGTTCTGGCAGAGGAGACGTTGGTGACAGGTCTCGACGTGGTTGTTGTTGTCGTTGTGGCCGGCTTGTTGGTCGTGGTTTCCGTTCTGGAAGTGGAGATGTCGGTGGCCGCAGGTCTGGTTGTGCCGGTGGAGGTCGGTCCTGCGGTGATATTTGTCGGTTTGTTCACAGTGCCGGCGTCTGTGCGGGCGCCCGTGACCGTCGGTTTGCCAGTGGCTGAAGTGTTGCTTCCGCTGTTGTTGAAGGAACTTCCCGTGCCCGTGGTGCCTGCCGCAAGCGTCTCGTAACGCTGGTTGAAGCTGACCGGCGAGGAGGTCACAGAGTAATAGTTGTTGGTTTCGCCGTTGCCGTAACCGCCTGCCATACCGTTAGTTCCGTATCCCTCAGGACGTTCGCCTCGACCGCCGCCGCCATTGCCCACAGAAGGTCCGATGTTGTTGCGGTGTCCGTAATAGTAGGTGTGGTTCTGGTCATGATGGTTGTGGTAGTAGTCGATGGGGTCGTAACCATAGTGGTGGTGATGGTAGAAGGGGTCGTAATACGCCCAGCTGTGATACGGATAATTCCAGCCCCAACCGTAGTGGAAACCGTAGTCATACCAACAGGGTGAGTAGTAGTAGGGACGGTAGTAGTAGCTCGGCCACCACCAGTTGTAGCCCATGTAAATGCTCATGCCCCAGCTGGACGGATAGTAATCGTACCAGTACATGTTGGTGAAATAGGGGTCGTAGTAGCCCCAACCGGTGTAGTAATTGTTATGGAACCGGCGGATGCGGGAACTGTAGGCGTAGTCGTAGTAATCGTCGGGGTCGTAGCTGTAGCTGGCGCCCGAAGAATAGACCGGGGCCGCCTCCGCCTCGTCCACCACTTCCATATACGTGGTGACGACCGGTTCCGTGCTGCCCGGATAGTAGGTCAGCGTGCGGAGCAGGTTGCCGTTTTCATCGGTCTCGTAAATAATGGAATCAGCCTCGACAGTGGCGTTTTTGGCGACCGATTGTGCGGGCGTCGTCTTCACTGTTGCGGCCTTTTTTTCGCCCGAAGATGAGTAGATGTCATCGTAGTAGGCGAAGTTTGCTGTGGAACAAGCTGCTAATAAGCAGATTATGGCACTCGCAAGGATTAAAAATTGTTTCTTCATAGTGTCCTCCTTATCTCTTATTTTTTTATTTTTGCGCACTAATTTTCTAATAGACGGCAAAAGTACTAAAAAGTTAATTATATAAGAGTTTATGGCAAAAAATTTTTGTTCAAGAGAAGAGAATTATTCGCAGTGGTATAACGACATTGTGAAGAAAGCAGACCTGGCGGAGAACTCCTCCGTGCGCGGTTGTATGGTGATTAAGCCCTACGGATATACGATTTGGGAGAAAATGCAGCGTCAACTGGACCAAATGTTCAAGGATACGGGCCATTCCAACGCCTATTTCCCGATTTTTATTCCGAAATCCTTCTTCAGCCGTGAAGCCAGCCATGTGGAGGGCTTCGCCAAGGAGTGCGCGGTGGTGACCCACTACCGTCTGAAGAACGATCCCAACGGCGGCGGAGTGGTCGTGGACCCCGAAGCCAAACTGGAAGAGGAGCTGATCGTGCGCCCCACTTCCGAAACCATCATCTGGGATACCTACAAAAACTGGATCCAGTCGTACCGTGACCTGCCGATCCTCTGCAACCAGTGGGCGAATGTCGTCCGTTGGGAAATGCGTACACGTCTGTTCCTCCGCACCGCCGAATTTCTGTGGCAGGAGGGACATACCGCACACGCCACCCGTGAGGAAGCACTCGAGGAAACCGATAAAATGATCCACGTATATGCCGATTTTGCGGAGAAACACATGGCAATTCCCGTCATTATGGGCGTGAAATCCCCGAATGAACGGTTCGGCGGCGCCCTCGACACCTACTGTATCGAGGCTCTCATGCAGGACGGCAAGGCGTTGCAGGCCGGCACCTCCCATTTCCTCGGGCAGAATTTTGCCAAGGCGTTCGATGTGAAGTTCCTCAACCAGAAGAACGAACAAGAATACGTCTGGGCTACCTCCTGGGGTGTTTCCACTCGTCTCATCGGCGCACTCATCATGACCCACTCCGACGACAACGGACTCGTGTTGCCGCCCGTCCTTGCTCCCATCCAAGTGGTCATCGTGCCCATCTACAAGACCGATGAACAACGCGAACAGATTGCTGCTAAGGCAGATACGCTTGTGCAACAACTGAAGGCACTCGGCATCTCCGTCAAGTTCGACAACGATGACACCAAGCGTTCCGGCTGGAAATTCAACGAGTATGAACTCAAGGGTGTGCCTGTGCGCGTGGCCATCGGACCGAAGGACATGGAGAACAACGAGGCTGAGGTTGCTCGCCGTGACACCATGGAGAAATACAACGTCTCCTTCGACACGTTGGTGGAGCACATCCAGCATCTTTTGGACGAAATTCAGCAGAATTTGTACAACAAAGCCCTGAGATTCCGCGAAGAACACACCTACAAGGCCGATACTTGGGAAGAATTTGTCGATTTGCTCGACAACAAGCCCGGTTTCGTCTATGCTCACTGGGACGGCACGCCTGAGACCGAAGAGAAAATCAAGGATCTCTGCAAGGCGACCATCCGTTGCATCCCCTTCAACAATCCGAAGGAAGAGGGCAAGTGCATCCTTACCGGCAAACCGTCGCACGAACGTGTACTTTTTGCCAGAGCGTACTAGTAGTTAGCAGTTTGTAGTTAGTAGTTAGCAGTTATTCCATATGGGACAGACTGATCAATACGCTGATGCACTCGCGGGTTTCCGGCATTTGCTGGAAATCATGGACGAGTTGCGCGAAAAATGCCCTTGGGATCGTGAACAGACGTTCGATTCTTTGCGAAATCTGACGGTAGAGGAGACTTTTGAGCTCTCCGACGCCATTTTCCAGAAGGATTACAAGGATATGTGCAAAGAACTCGGCGACTTGATGCTGCATATCGTTTTTTATTCAAAAATTGCCTCCGAGCAACAATTATTTGAAGTAAAAGACGTTCTTAATCAGTTGTGTGACAAATTGATCCGAAGACATCCGCACATCTATGGCGAGATGAAGGCGGATTCTGCCAACGAGGTGCACGAAAACTGGGAGAAGATCAAACTGCAGACCGAAGGCAACCGGTCGGTGCTTGGGGGAATCCCCTCCGCGATGCCCGCCCTCACCAAGGCTTACCGTATCCAGGACAAAGTCAGCGGGGTGGGGTTCGACTGGGACAACAAAGAGCAGGTCTGGGACAAAGTGCAGGAAGAACTCGGGGAACTGAAGGCTGAGGTTGAAGCTGGCAGTCAGGAACGTGTAGAGGAAGAGTTCGGCGATGTGCTGTTTTCCCTCATCAACTACTCCCGATTCCTCAACGTGCATCCGGAAGACGCCCTCGAAAAGACCAATCGCAAGTTCATGCAGCGTTTCCAGCTGCTTGAAAAAATGGTCAAGGCCGATGGACGGTCTCTCACCGACATGACGCTTGCGGAAATGGATGAATATTGGAATTGCGCAAAATTGGAATTAAATCACTAATCGCAAATTGTAAATCGAAATTCTGATGAACATAAAATTAAATATAGTATATATTATATTAATGTATATTTTGACGGTTTTCATGCCGTCCCAAATGTACGCACAAAAGGGCTCCAAAGCGGCGGCGTTGTGTGCCAAAGCCGAGCAGGCCTTGCAGTCGCAGGATTTCGAAAAGGCGATGAATCTCCTCAACCAAGCGCAGGCCAAGGATCCCAACTTTCCCGACATTTACATCATGAAGGGGGACATCTACAATTTTCATCTTCGCTCCGACTCCGCCATGCGTTGCTACCAGCGCGCCATCGACCTCATTGGCGACCCAGACCCGATGCTCTATTACATTGCCGGCAATGAAGGGGCCAAGTGCGGAGCATACGAGTACGCTTTGAAGACGTTGCAGCTTTTCTTGCAAAAGGGACTGCAATATTCCGATGTCCATCCCGAAGCGCAGAAGACAATCGCCAATTGCAAGTTCGCCATCGAGTCGATGAAGCACCCGCGGCAGTTCGAGTTGATGAACCTCGGACCGGGCGTCAACTCCGAATGGGATGAGTACCTTGCGGCGATCACTGCGGACGACGGGGAACTCGTCTTCACGGTGAAACGTCCCCGCGACCAGGGAACGGTGTGCGCCTTCTGTCTCAACGAGGAGGACCTCTATGCGAGTCGGAAGGGCGGTTCCGGAATCTGGCAGCCGCGCGAGGCGTTGGGCAGTCCGGTGAAAACCGGCTACAACGAAGGAGCGCAGTGCCTCTCCCCCGACGGCAAATATCTGCTCTACACGATGTGCGATGCCGACTTCGGCATGGGTAGCTGCGACCTGTACTGGGCCAAGCGTATCGGAGAACGGTGGTCGAGACCCCGTAACTTCGGCGCGCCCGTGAATTCGCAGGCGTGGGAAAGCCAACCCACGATGGCCGCCGACGGCATGACGATCTATTTCGCCTCTTCCCGTCCCGGCGGGTTCGGCGGCATGGACATTTGGAAGACCACCATGACGGCCGAGGGCGAGTTCAGTATTCCCGAGAACCTCGGTCCGGCTGTCAACACACCGGGTGACGACGCCGCCCCGTTCATCCACAGCGACGGGCGCACCCTCTACTTCGCCTCCAACGGCAGGGTGGGTTTCGGCGGTTACGACCTCTACTACAGCACACTGCAAGCTGATGGCACCTGGAGTGAGCCGGTCAACATGGGTTACCCCCTCAACTCACCGGCCGATGAGATCAACATCTTCATCAATGCTTCGGGCACGATGGCGTACATTTCTTCCGACATGGACGGCGGTTATGGCGGCTTGGACCTCTACTGTTTCGTGCTTGACGATGCGCTTCGTCCGAATCCTGTTACGTACATCAAGGGCAGGGTGCAGGACGCTTTCACGGGCGAACCGTTGGCTGCCCGCATTGAGATGATCGACCTGAATACCAAACAGCTGTTGACATCCACCACATCGGATGCGCAGACCGGCAACTATTTGGCTTGCATACACACCGGCAGCAACGTGCTGCTCAACGTCTCCCATCCCGACTATCCATTCTACTCCGAGAACTTCCAAGTGGAGAAGTCCTATTCCGAGCTTTCGCCCTATCTGAAGGACATCCTGCTGCAGCCCACCGATGTTGGTACGGTTGTCACGCTGAAGAACGTCTTCTTCGATTTCGACCGGGCGGAGCTGAAACCCGAGTCGTATGTGGAACTTGACAAGCTGGCCGACTACTTGCGGAAGAACGACATCCGCATTGAGATCGGCGGCCACACCGACGACCAGGGCACGGACGAGTATAACGACCGCTTGTCCGAGAACCGCGCCAAAGCGGTGTATGACTATTTGGTGAGCAAAGGTATTCCCGCCGACCGGTTGAGGTACAAGGGTTACGGCAAGCGGCTGCCCGTGGCCGGCAACGACACCGAGGAGGGCCGCGCCGCCAACCGCCGCACCGAATTCAAGATCATCAAGTAGTTGGCTGTTAGCTATTGGCTGTTGGCTCCTTGAAACCGCCAAACTCTAAACTACTAAACTTACAATATATATATATAAGGAACATCGCGTCGGCTGAAAAGTGCGGCGCGATTTTTTGTGCAAACGTAACAATCTTAGAAGCAAAGCGTATAAAAAGGGTAGGGAGGAGGAGTATATCCTCTGGAGTGGCGTATGGGGATGTCGGGAAAAGAGGGGGTGAAAAGTCGCATTTTGGAGGATTTCAGGGCTGAAACGGCTTGTGTTGATAGGTGTTGAAAGATGTTGAAAAAAAAGTTCGGGAATACCGGATTATATATAATGTTGATTTTCAGCATATTGTAGTGTATGCCAAAAAAAAATGAAAAAAATAAGATAGAAGGATAAACAATGAAAAAAAAATGTATTTTTGCAGGTTAAAAATTATGTATAATGTAAAGTAATGTATAGTGTTGAAATAAAGGCAAAAAACGAATCGAATAGAGAAAAATAAATATTATAAATTACAAATTAAACAAAAACAGTATGAAAAAACTATTATCAATTTGCTTTCTAAGCATTCTGCTGGGGCTTCTGAGCTTCAGCACGCGGGCGCAAAGCAGCGGTGGTAGCAACTGTGCAAGCGGATTCTGGATCCAGAACCTGCAACCGGACACCATCTCCGGCATAGTGAATCTTCCTGCTGACATGCCGAACACGGGCAAATTACCGTTGAGCCATACGCTGGGTAGTGCATACTACAGCACTATCTCGGGTTCGTACCTCGGTAACGCCCACCCGCAGGTGACGGAGCTGTACGAGTTGCATTTCTGCAACACGTGCGGTCTCGATCCCAAAACCAAGGTGTCAGTCGATTGGCTGCTCTACCGCGACGGTCAGCTTGTCAATGACAATCTGTCCGACTATGTTGATTTCGCTATCTATACATTGTATAGCAAGCTGAATCAATACGGTCAGTTCCAGTCCATCGAATGGTTGGGCGGCAAAGTTCCGAACGAGTTCGGTTGCTGCACCCAGATTGCAGGCAACTACAGCCTGTACGACACCATTCATGGTTTGAACGGTCCCTGCAACGATCCTGCCAACTACCCTGGCGCCATGCAGGTTGAACAAGGCACCCCGATGGCTGTGCTTACCCAGCTCGGCCAAATTGTGCCTGCCAACGGTATGGTCAACATCTACAGCGAGCATCTTGATTATTTCTACCTCGACTTCTTCCAGCAGACCCGGACCATCGTCCAACTCAAATGGAAACAAGTCGGTAACTACAAACTGGTCATGCGCATCCGCGAACGCGTCGGCGGTACCCCGTGGAACAACCTGACCTGGAACGAAAACGAAACCACCGACTTCATCGGCGGTCACCAATCCTGCTGCGGCAGAATCCTTGCTGAAGACTCCATCGATTTCCCGTACCTCGGCGAATTCTCCAAAGAGGTCTGCGAAAACGAACACTACATCTTCGGACGTCCTGAGTATGACTTCCATGTCACTATGCCCGACACCAACGTGGTGTTCGGTCAATATGTTTTTGACAACACCGATTGCAAATACTTCCAGACTGACAGCATCTACAGATTCCATTTCTTTGTCCGCAACACTCCTGAAGTCGTTGTGCTCAAACAATATGACACCCTCTGCAAATGCTCCTCTTTCGGCCCTGAGCAACTGCTCAGCATGATTAGATACGATTCTCTCGATCTGGAATATGCCTCCGACCACAAGTTCATGTGGTACTATTGGGGCGCCAATGGTTACGGCTGGTACGACGAGATGCCCGACATCGACACCGTTGTCGGCACTTACACGTATGTCGTCCGCCAAGTGAACACCTACACCAATTTCAACCAGTTCTATTCCCAGAATCTGGATACGGTTGTCTGTGCCGGCGATCCTGTGACCCTCTATGTCACGTTCCTCGAAATGGATCCCCCGGTGGTTCCCGCCCCTGCGGATATCTGTCTTGAAGTCATCGACTCCGCATTTATCCACAACGTGACGGCTCAGCACGATCCTAAGTGCGCCAACACCACCCGTTGGTATAAGACCGTCAACACCAGTTTCCACAACAACCAAACCGTTTATCTCAGAGACCTCGTTTACACCGGTGATGATTTCCCGATCCACATGATCGACTACATCCCCGCCACGAACATCGACAAGACCGTCTATTTCTATGCCGTGTCTTACGATGAGACGAGAAACTGCGAGTCCAAGTACTTCACCACCTACACGGTGAGACTGCACCAGACTCCCGAGTTGGTTGCCGTGGCTCCCATCCCGACCGTGATTTGCCCGGGTAGCGAGGCCACCCTGAAGGTGAAGATCAATAACAACCCGAACCAAACCGACAATCCTTATACTTATAAGTGGAACGGTGATGTGACCGAGGTTAACCTCAACGGCACCAGAGTGCCTTTCGTGGCTGACACGGTTTACACGGTTGGTAACGGTACTGGCAACACCCCTGCTTTCCCGTTGAGCAACGAGGCTAAGTACAATTACACGCAACAGATCTTCACCGCTTCCGAAGTCGGTGCTGGCGAGATCACCAAGATTGCTTTCGAGTACGCCGCTACTACCGCTCTCACGAGAAACAACGTGAAGATTTATCTGGGTACGACCACCACTTCTTCTTTCAACAATTCCAACAAGCAATGGGTTGAAGGCGGCACGCTCGTTTATGACGGCGCTATCAGCTTCAACGGCCCTGCCGGCTGGAAAGAAATCGAACTGCAGAACTCTTTCGTCTATGACGGCACCCAGAACCTGGTTGTCACGATTGATGACCAATCTGCTGTCTCTTCTAATGCTAGAAACTTCAAATATACGAGCAAAACGAACTCTTGTATGCGTGCTTATGGCAGCAATCCGAATCCGACCAACAAGACGGTTGCCAGCACTCGTAACAACATGAAGTTCTTCGCTGAAGGCACTGGTTTCACCACCAACAGCACGAACCAGACTGCTTACAACCAAACGGATCCGACCGACAGCTGCCGTACTGCTTACCAGACCACGGTCTATGTTATCGATGCCAACGGTTGTAAGTCTGAACCCGTTGTGTTCAACTACATCTCCAACGATACCATCAATCCTACTGTTAACAAAGCTACGGTCACGACTGACGTCTATGCTTGTCACCTCGATCTGACCAATGCTCCTGTTTATACCACTGTTGCTGCTCTCGAAGCTGGCGCTGGCGTCATCTTCAGCGACAACTGCGACAAGGATCTCCTTACGATCGCCAATGTCAGCAGCGTTGTGAACAGCATCTCTGACACGACCTGTCACGAGGTTGTTACCAGAACCTACACCGTTAAGGATCACTGCGGCAACCCTGTCACCTTCACGCACGTGTTCGTGAGCCAGGATACCACGAAGCCTTCCTTCGTGTTCGCTCCCGGTGAATTCCCGTTGATCCGCTTGTTCCCTGTCGAGGGCGGCAACTGCACGTTCAACTCTCCCGACAGCATGACCTTCGTGAACGCCGTCGCTCCGCATGTCTTCGACAACTGCACCGACAGCGCTTACCTGATGAGCACCCTCAAGTTCTTCTGGGAGAACACTGACGAGTCCCCCATCAACGGTGTTGACATCTTCAAGAAGAAAAATCACCTCTCTGTGGTGGCTCAAATCACCGACAGATGCGGTAATGTCTTCGCACAAGACATCATCTTCCTCGATCGTCCTGAGCATATCGCTATCAAACCGAATGCCATCACGAGCACCGGCAACCAGTGCTTCGGCGACACCGCCACCCTGCACTTCGATGTCACTTATATTACGGATGATACCCTCATCGGACCGTTCGTTCCTTACACTTACGAGTGGATCGAAGTGAACGGCAGAGAAGTCACCTTCACCGCTGTTAACGACACCACGACCGAGATTCTCTTCCCGGGTACCGGTGACTACACCTTCATCATGAAGGTTACGGATCGTAATGGTTGCTATGCCGAGACCGAACCCGTTGTCATCAACGTTCGTCCTCTGCCGCAGCTTGTCATCAACCACATTGTGTTGAATGGCCAGACCGAGCCTTACTGCCCGACCTATGGTAACCTCACCATCAGAGCTGAAGTCATTGACGCAGTTCCTGGTCAGACCGTTGATCCTCATGCTTTCGTCTGGACTGGCGAGAGTGTCAACACTATGTCTGACAGCGCTCGTACTTGGGTCACCATCGTTCCTGAATGGTGTGACACCATGTACTATCCGACCGTTACTGTTACGGATGACCGCGGTTGTGTTGGTACTTTGACCGACACCATCGAAGCGAAATCTTTTGGTCCGCAATTCATCAATACTATTCCTGACACCATCGTTGAGAAGATGCCGGGTTGTGTGTTCAAAGTTCCGGATTTCCACGATCTTATCGATGCTAACCTCGTTACGGATGACTGCTACACCTTCTCTCAGCTGAAATATTCCGATGCTTACGGCACGATTGAGCGTACTGACTGGTACACTCAGGTTCCTGCCGCTGGCACTGAGTTCACCGAAGCTGTCAAGGTTGTCACGATCACGATTAAGAATCCTTGTGGTGAGACTGCTACCCTCAATGTGAATGCTGTCAAGCCCACGGATGTCCTCACCGTTTCCATTGACCCGGCTACTGCTGCTGAGTGTCAGGAGTACATTGAGAACACCGGCGTTGTCTTCACGGCCACTGTTGAAAATGCTGTTGGTTCTGTTGACTACGAGTGGACTCGCGACAATAACACCACCGTTCTCGGTACGAATGCTACCTACACCGCTATCGGTGCTATGGAGCCCGGTACTTACACCTATCAGGTTGATGTCGAGGATGCTCTCGGTTGTACCGCTTCCGCTACTGCTGACCTGACCGTTTACTTCCAGGGCGCTGACCCGGTTCTCCGCAAATACCCGAACACTCTGTGTGAGCGTTTCAACGGTGCTTTGATCGTTGACGTTGCTCCTACGGGTTATGCTTACGACCTGCAGCACAACGACTTCTCCTTCTTCCACTTCTTCAAGATTTCCGATAACCCTGACCACCAGCCCACTGAGTGGAACACCATCGCGTTCGACTCCTTGAGACCCGGTTGGTACACCCTCACGGTTTACACTGACCACGACTGCGAGCGCAGCTATCAGGTTTACATTGAAAACGCTAGCCAGGCTCCGAACGCTCCTACCTTCACGAAGGTTGACGTTACGGTTTGTACCAATGACAATGGTCAGCTGACCATCAACGCTCTTCCTGGTTTCACCTACGAAGTTTACAGCGTTGACGCTGCCACTGGTGCTATGACGCTCGTCGGCACGGCTACTTCCTACAACAACCTGCCGGTTGGTACTTACTACATCGAGGCCACTCAGACCTCCACGCATTGTAAGAGCTCCGTTTCCGTTAATTTGTTGGATGCTGCTCCGAGACCTGAGCCGACCTACACGCCCACTGCTAACAACAACTGTGACAACATTGCCGGTATCTATAATGGTAAGATTAATATCACCTCCAATGCAAACTGGCAATACACGGTTTACGCTGTGAACGGTACGGATACCACCTATTATCTGAACGATGCTACTTTGACCTCTGCTAACAATCCTATCGTTGGTTTGAGACAAGGTACGTATTATGTCACTGCTTACAATCCTGTTAACGGTTGTTCCACCGCCAACCCGGTTGCTTGGACGGTTGGTTACACTACTGTGAACACTCCTCTGAATGTCAGCACGACCCCGAACAACTTCTGTGTTGTTGACACGGCTAACGGTACTGTTAAGATTACCTCCACGCTGAGCAACTTCATCGATTACAACCTCATTCAGGGTACTGACACTCTCCGTAAGACTGCTGACTACACCTCCAACGGTTGGTTGAGCCTGTATCATGGTACATATAAGATTGAAGGTACGAACAAATACTTCTGTCCTGTCAGCAAGTCGAATATCGCCGTTGCTCACACGACCATCGATCCTCAAATTACGGCTACCTCCACTATGAATCCTTCTTGTGTGAAAGACCTGGGCACCATCACGTTGAAGACCACCAACGCTTCTGCGATGAATGCTACGAATTATGGCAATGCTCATATCGCTTCTTACAAGATTGAAAAGGGTACTTTCGTTTGGGATTCTGTCACCACGGCTAACCAAGTCACCTTCAACAATGTTGCCAGCGGTGTTTACACCTACACGGCTACGACCCAATACGGTTGTACGAAGATCGGTACCATCGAAGTTGAGCAGTACCAGCTGCCCGCTATGCAGCTCGACTCCACGCCGAACCACATGTGTGCTCCTACCTTCGAGAAACCCGGTGACGGTACTGTCACGGTTGTGATCCCGACCACGGAGACTGTTCCTGGCGCTCACTTCTTCATGTACTACTTCTATGACGCCAACGATGTCAACATGGATGTTCCTTACGAGCTTCCGTTGACCAACACCAAGTACTGGCTCGCTGCTAAGCGTTACCACGTTGTGGCTAAGGACACCGTCACTGGTTGTCAGGTCGAGGGTTACATCACCGTTGAGGACAGCCTCTATCAGGTTGACTTCGACTTCACGACCACTCCGAACTACGCTTGTAACACGGTTGACGGCAACGGTTCCATCACCGTTACGAATGCTACCAGCACCAATCCTGACGCTGTCTTCGCTTACAGTCTCGATGGTGTCACCTACACCAACAATCCTGTCTTCACCGGTTTGAAGGACAGCCTCTACACGGTGTACGTGAAAGACACGGTTTCTGCTTGCGAAAAGATGAAACAAGTTCCGGTCAACCCGACCGACAGTTGCGCTCCTGTTATCACGATTTGTGACAACCAGGGTAACTGCGCTGATCATTTCGACTACTGTTTCAATGATCCTGACATCCAACTCTGCGCTACGGCTGTTGACACTTGCGACAATGCCGACTTCACCTACAGCTGGTATGCTCCTTGTGCCGATCCGAGCAGCTCTAACACCAATTGCATTGATGTCCAGACCGACCACTATGTTGTGAACGGTTGCGACTACATCCTCACTGTGAAGAACAATGTGACCGGATGTGAGTACACCAGAGTTGTGAATGTGGCTATCCACCCGAATCCGCAACTCAGCTTCACCATCAATGGTGTTCCTGCTGACATTGAGCATTCTAACCCGTTCTGTGAGAATGAGCCTCTGCATATTAAGCTGATCTCTACGCATGAACTTGACACCACCTCCATTGAATGGACGCTGGGTATCATCGGTACTGGTTTCGCTGAGTTCGACATCCAGGGTGACACCATCGCTCAAGACTCCATCACGTTCTGTGTGCGTGCTAACAGCAAGTATGGCTGTCCTTCCCCGATCGCTTCTCTGCCTGTGAACTTCAAGCGTATCGACAGTGTGACGGTTCCGGTTCTTGCTTGTGACGGCACTTGCACGATCAACAATCCTGACGGCACTACTACGAACATCACGAAACCCGCTTCTGCTACTTATCCTTACACCACCACTGAGATCAGAACCTACACCAGCGTGCTGAAGGGTTGTGACAGCATCGTGACTTACAACATCACGTTGATTGCCGCTCCTGAGATCACGGGTGAGCCTACGGTTGCTCCGTTCTGCGAGTCCGAGAACAAGACTCTCGCTGACTTCGAAGGCTACACTGTGGAATGGAACGATGTTGAGACTCCTGGTGATTCTAAGTGGATTGCTGCCGACATGAGCGCAAGTGGTCCTTACACCAAGGTTACCTCTGTTGCAGGCATTACCGATGGCAACTATGTTATTACTAACGCTGCTGGTACTGTTGCTATGTCTTCTGAGACAGGTTCAGGTTCTGGTGGTACTTATTTGACTGATGCTACTGCTAATGTTACTTCTCCCGACGCTGCTATTATCTGGAATATTGTGAAGAATAGTGATAACACGTACTCTATCTATAGTTCTGCACTTAACAAGTATGTGGGTGGCTTAACTTCCAATGGTGTACAGTTGCTTGATGGTAACACTGCATCTAATGCAAAGTGGACGATCACTTTCAATGGTAATAATGTCATGGTTGAGAATGTTCAGCACACTGGTCGTTATCTGAAGTACAATACGAGCAGTCCTCGTTTCGCTACTTACGGTTCTACCTCTGGTGGCGCTTGGTTAGCTTTGTACAAGGGTGCTGCTGCGACTAGTACTTATGCTGAAGTTCCTTCTACCACAGCTCTGACCTATGATTATGTGACGACTCACGACATCAAGAGAGTTGTTTCGAATGGTTGCGGTGCTGACACGGCTACGTTGAACCTCACGGTTTACAAAGAACCCGCTGTCAATGCATTCGTTGCCGGTAACGGTCACTGCGCTGGTGATATGTATGCCTTCACGGCTAACATCTCCACCTTCGGAACTCCTGCTACTGCTAAGTTGTTCATCGAGGGTAACACCACTCCGCTGGCAACTACCACGGTTAATGGTCTCAACCAGGATGTCACCTTCCCGGCTGTGAAACTGCCTTGGGCTTACAACAACAAGCACATCACGCTGCAAGTTGTGAACAACAGCACGCCTTGCTGCGCTACTGTGACGGTTGACAGCCTCTTGGTTGTGGATACCGCTATGATCACCGATCTCGCCAACAGCAACACCTACTGTGTGGGTGATGAGATGAAGATTGCTGACTTCTCCGGTATCGTTCCTGCCAACTACACTTCTATTACGTTGAAACACATGATTGGCACGGCTCCTGCTCCTGCTTCGGATCCTGTTATCGCTCTGCCTTACACGTTCACCGACAGATCTATGGATGGTGAGAAGGTCTATGTTGACGCTGCGAACAAATGTTACAACCAGATCATCTCTAATGTGGTGACCTTGAAGGTTGACAGCATTCCTGCTGTTGATCCGATCTCCAACATCGACGTTTGTGCTTCTGCCTTCACGCTGCCTACTCCTAATGTTAACGCCAAGGGTGGTACTATCAGCGCTCAAGGTTGGTTGTTGAAGGGTACTTCCGGCACCTATGCTGCCAGCACGGTTGACGCAATCAAGACGGCTGCTCGCGATCATGTTGTGAATGCCGCTTACTATGCTACCAACGACTGTGGTTCTGACACCTCCTTCTTCACGGTTCTCGTGAATGACAAGCCCGAGGTCAGCCTCTCTACTGTTACCATGTGCCCGAACGCTGTTATCAACACGGTCATCACGTCTTCTGTGGCTACGGTGAACTTCCACAATATCAACGGTGGTACTGATAATGTTTCCTACTTTGTGGCTAAGAAGACTGGTGTTCGCACCGTCATCGACATCACCACCGCCACCTTTGCCGACATTGCTTCTTACAACGAACTCTGGTTCATTGCTGAGAACTCTTGCGGTAAGGATTCCGCTAAGATCAACATCAATGTGCTGACGAACACCTTCGTTGGTCCTGTTCTCCAGCCCGCTTGTGATGGTGATCCGTTGAGCTCATTCATCAAGACCGCTCCTAGCTGGACGGGTTCTGCTACTGTCACCAGCTCGACTTGGCAGGTGAAGACGGGTAGCAACTGGGTTGATGCCACCACTTCTACGGTGATCAATTTCCCGGGTCCTCAAGTTAGATATGCATGGACGACTTCTTGCGGTGATGTCATCACGACTACTGCTACCGTTTTGATTGTCAACCAAAAGCCTGAACTTACGCTCACGAATGTCGCTGCTGTTTGCTCCGGCTCCACGATTGATCCTGCTTCCGCTATCAGCTCGGTTACTTATCATGGTAACCAAGACAAGTATGACACCGTTTATACTGTCGATGGTATTGAGGTCAATAACACCACGGTTTACACCGACGCTTACAACGGCAAGATGCTCGTCGTCACGTTGGACGACAATGGCGAGGCTTGCGGTATTGTGAAGGATTCTGTGGTGATCACGATCAACCCGCTGCCGGTTCCCACTATCGATGCTCCTAATAAGGTTTGTAGCGGTGTTGACTTCAATGTCACTGCTGGTCCTACGACTGGAATCACCAATTACGAGTTCTTCGAGGATGGCGTTTCAGTTCAAGACGGCGCTTCCAACATCTATGTCGCTAATGTTACGGTTCCGGCCGGCACTCCGCTCGGACAGGTATTCCCTGAATACTCTGTGACTGTCACTGACGTCAACGGTTGTGTTGGTTCAACCACCACCAACGCTGTTGTGAAAGTTACGACGAATCCGGAGTTCATCTTCCGCGACATGGATGGCAACGAAACGCATGAGTTCAGCGCCACCACTGGTGATGATGACAATGACAACATTGGTCTCCAGTACACTTGGCAGGTTGGTGTTGACTGCTTCGCTCCCGACTCTCTCGTCTTCGTTGAGTATGACATCTACTTCAATGGTGAGCTGATCTCCAATGCAACTATCGGTGAATATCTGGCTACGGTCACCACTACTCCGACGGTTGGTGATGCTCAGCAATATGTGACTACCAACACGTTCGACTGGTATGCTACCGACGGTAACCACAGAGTTAACACTTCTCTGTACAACTATGCGGTCGCTAATCCTAATGTCGCTACGGCTGGTAACCACTTCCCGAACACCAACTTGGGTCTCGGTACTGGTCACGATATCTTCGACGACCTGTGGTTGAGCTTCCTCGCTCCGAGACAGGTTACCAAGACGATCGTTCCGTTCAGACAAGCTGGTGAGTACAAGATTGTCTACAGACTCAAATCTACGTCTCACTATCAACAGCTGAACTACTACTACTCACCGACAGGTGCTCCTATCTCCGATTTGATCCCGATGGGTGGTCACAATGCGTTGAATAGTGGTGCTACTATCGAACTGCTCGCTATGGACTCTGTCACGATTCATGTTACTGGCCCGAACTACTCTCCTGTCACCTCCAGCGATGTGTTACCTGAAGTCACTCCTGGCTTGGTGGTTGACGAGACGCAAGTTTCTCCTGACATGGAAGTCTGGCCGAACCCGGCTCCTGCAGTCACCACCACTCTTAAGGCTCGCGTCCACAACATGGCCGGTGAGGCTAATGTGACGCTGACCAGCCTGAGCGGTAAGCAAGTTTACAACGGTAAGACGTTCATCGACAACGATAACTACTACTTCGAATTTGACGTCAACAGCTTGTCCGTCGGCTCTTACATCCTGACTGTCCGCACGAACGATGCAATCGTCACCAAGAAGGTTATTGTTACCGTCTTAGCTCGATAGTCTGACACGTAAATAAACCAAAGGAGTTGTGCGCACATCGCGTGCAACTCCTTTTTTTTTCATTATCTTTTGAGTCATTCGACATTTTGTTTCAGAAAAAAGTTAATAAGGATTAGTTGTAAGGAGGATTGATGCGAAAAGGTTTTTTGATGCGGTTTGTGCGACGGTATGCCGGACGTTTGGCGGGAGTGTTCCTGCTGAATGCGGTGTATGTGCTACTCACGATTTTCACGTTCTTGATGATCGAGCCGTTTGTGAAGTTGCTCTTCAGAGGATCGTTGGATGGGCTGAGCACGCTTTCCGCATTCATGGTGTCGTTGATTTCCAAGGTGGTGCCGCTTGACAATGCCCGCCTGTCTGTGGTGGCGATTATCTTGGGTGCTGCGATGCTCTTTCTGCTTCGCAACCTCTCGTACTACGCTTCGCAGTGGGTAATGGCGCATGTGCGCAGCGATTTCCTTTATACGCTTCGGAACAGGCTTTACGACAAGATGATCTCTTTGCCGTTGGGCTATTTCACGAAGGAAAGTCGTGGCGATGCGGTGACCCGCGCCGTGAACGACACCCAGGAGGTGGAATACACCGTGCTGGCCTCCATCCAGAAGTTTTTGACTGATCCGATTGCTCTGCTTTGTTACCTTGCGTTTCTCTTTTATATTGACTACCAGCTCTCGTTGTGGGCGGTGTTGTTGATGCCTGTTGCGTTTCTGCTTATCGGTTTCCTTTCGCATCTTCTTAAACGTTCTTCCAAAACCTACCGCCAGCGCCTTGGGGTTCTCCTCGCCCATGTGGAGGAGACACTTGCGGGGCTCCGTGTCATCTACGGATTCAATGCGCAGGGGAAGGCGTACGAGAAGTTTGCCAGTCTTAACCGCCAGTTCCATGAGAACCAGAAAAAAGTGTATCGCCAGAGCTATTTGGCCAGCCCGCTGAGTGAGTTCCTCGGGGTGGCCTCGGTGATGGTGGTGCTGGTGATCGGTGGTACGCTGGTGTTGTCGCAGCGGTCGGGTTTGACGGCGGAGCTGTTTATCACCTATATTGCCCTTTTCACGCAGATTATCACGCCCGTCTCCAATATTTCATCCGCTTTTGCCGACTACAAACGCGGCGAGGCGGCCTTGGACCGGATTTACGATTTCCTGGAGGTGGAGGATACCGTTGAGGATGCCTCGGACGCCGAGTCTGTTCGTGGTTTCCGTGATGCTATCGAATTCCGGGATGTTTCGTTTGCCTATTCCGATGCCGAAGTGTTGCAGCATATTGATTTGACGATTCCGAAGGGTGCGACGGTGGCGTTTGTGGGTGCTTCGGGTGCGGGAAAGACGACCATGGCCGACCTGCTGATGCGGTTCTATGAGCCCACGAGCGGGGAGATCACCTTAGACGGTGTGAATGTCCGTCGTTACAAAACGGCAGACTACCGTTCGCTTTTCGCGCTTGTCTCGCAGGACGTAATGCTCTTCCACGACACCATTTATCACAATATCACGTTAGGATTCCCTGCGTCGAGGACGGAGGTTGAGGAGGCAGCGAAGGCCGCCAACATCTACGATTTCATCATGTCGCTGCCCGATGGTTTTGACCATGTCGTCGGGGATCGGGGCGTGGCGTTGTCGGGAGGACAGCGGCAGCGGGTAAGCATTGCGCGGGCGGTTCTGCGGAAGGCGCAGGTGTTGGTGCTCGACGAGGCCACCTCCGCGATGGACACCGAGTCGGAAACGCTGGTGCGCCAGTCCGTGGAGGCGTTGTCGAAACAGCATACGGTAGTGATGATCGCCCATCGGCTGTCCACCATCCAGCATGCCGACTGCATCTGTGTTCTCGACGGCGGCCGGATTGTAGAGCAGGGCACGCATGAAGCGCTGATGGCAACGAAGGGAACGTATTATCAGTTAGTAGTTAGTAGTTAGTAGTTAGTAGTTAGTAGTTAGTAGTTAGCAGTTGAGACCTCTGATCGGTTTTAGCACCCAGTATTACTATCCCCTTTTAACTATAACCATCAATAACCATAACCAATAACCAATATAATGTCAAAACATAAATTAGCGAGGTTCGCGGAGAACGCGACATTTGGAAATTTGTTCCAGCACACGGAATACGACAGGATAGGGGAGGCGTTTCCCTTGCGGGGGCGCTGGCGGGAGGATTACTTCCATAACGACCGGCCCATCGTGTTGGAATTGGGTTGCGGAAAGGGGGAATATACCGTCGCGATGGCGAAGCGGTTCCCGGAGCGCAACTACATCGGCATCGACCGGAAAGGGGCGCGGCTGTGGCGCGGCTGCAAGGATGCGATAGAGCAGGGATTGGAGAACGTGGCTTTCCTGCGCATCACCATCGACCACATCGAGCACTATTTCGCGCCGGGGGAGGTGGACGAAATCTGGGTGACCTTCCCGGATCCGCAGATCAAGAAAGAGCGGAAACGCTTGGTGGGGCCGCACTTCGTCAACGACTATTACCGCAAAATCTGGCCCGAAAACGGCGGCGTTTTGCATCTGAAGTCCGACAGCGACTTTCTTTACGAATATCTCTTGGAAACGGCCGCGGAACAGCGTTGGGAACTTGTGGAAAACATCCCTGACGTTTACGCCGGCGGTGTCGATCCTTTACTCACGGAGGTACAGACGTTCTACGAGAAGATGTGGCTGGCGGAGGGGAAGACGATTCATTATGTGAGGTTGGCTGTTGGCTGTTAGTTGTTGGCTGGTGGCTGTTAGCTGATGCACTGGCGAGAAGTTATTACTTGATAACATAGACATTGATTTAGACTTAGACTTAAACTTAGACTTAGACTTAAACTTAGACTTAGACTTAAACTTAGACTTAGACTTAAACTTAAACTTAGACTTAAACTAAAACATAGACTTAAACTTAGACTTAGACTTAGACTTAGCAACCACGACTATTCCCTGTTCCCTCGGCCCTACTGTCTTGGCCCTATTCTCTCGACCTTATTGCCAAATCACAAAAAAATGTATCTTTGCAGGTTGAAATTTAGTCACAAACAATAAATAAAACCAATATGAAAGAAACCGTTTACAGAGCGAAACATGAGGCGTTGGGCGCCAAAATGGAAGAGTTTGCCGGCTTTTACATGCCGATTCAGTACGACAGCATCACCAATGAGCACCTGCAGGTGCGCAACAAGGTGGGCGTGTTCGACGTGTCCCACATGGGTGAGTTCACCGTGAAAGGCCCCAAGGCTTTGGCTTTGCTGCAGCACATCACCACGAACGACGTGGCCGCGCTGTTCCCGGGCAAAGTGCAGTACAGCTGCTTCCCGAACGGCAAGGGCGGCATCGTGGATGACCTGCTGGTCTATAACCTCCACGATGAGGATTACCTGCTGGTGGTGAACGCCGCCAACATCGACAAGGACTGGGCATGGGTGGTCGAGCAGAACAAGGCTTTCGGTGCCGAAATCGAGAACATCTCCGATGGCATCTCCCAGCTGGCCGTCCAGGGTCCTCTCGCGCTCAAGGCCATGCAGAAACTGACGGATGCGAATGTGGTCGATATGGAGTACTATACCAACCAGATCATCACTTTCGCCGGCATTGACAACATCCTCTTCTCCACGACCGGTTACACGGGCAGCGGCGGATGCGAGATTTATTTCCCGAACGAGGTGGCCATGAAGATTTGGGACGCCGTGTTCGAGGCTGGTGCCGAGTTCGACATCAAACCTATCGGCTTGGGTGCCCGCGACACGCTGCGTTTGGAGATGGGCTTCTGCCTGTATGGTCACGAGATTGACGACACGATTTCCCCGATCGAGGCTGGTTTGGGCTGGATCACGAAATTCGTGGATGGCAAGGATTTCATCGATCGCAAGTTCATGGAAGATCTGAAGGCCAACGGCGTGACCCGCAGAATCGCCGGTTTCGAGCTGATTGACCGCGGTATTCCGAGAAACGGCTACGAGGTGTGCGACGCTGAGGGCAATGTCATCGGCGAAGTGCGTTCCGGCACGTTCGGACCGTCCGTGAACAAGGGTATCGGCACCGCGCTCATCAAGAAAGAGTTTGCGAAGGCCGGCACGGAGATCTTCATCAAGGTGAGAAACCGTCTGCTGAAGGCCGTCACCGTGAAGATGCCGTTCTACAAACCTGAATAGTTGTTGCGGAAACTTTCGGAAAATAAAAAAATGCGGAAATCTTTGAGGTTTCCGCATTTTTTTTTGTGTTTAAGGCTGTCTATGCCAATGAATTTAGAATGTGGAGTGCGAAAGCAGGAAGGCGGGATTACCGTCCCAGGTGCTTTCAAATCCGGTCTCCCATTGCACTTTCAGGAAAGGGGTGATGTCAGGACCGGTGGCCATGCCGGGGCGGTCAGGGGCGACGGTGGGAGAGTCGGTTTGGGCGAACGATGCGATTCCGAGTCCGAACATTACGAAAAAAAACAGTAATTTTTTCATTATGACTTGGAATTTTTATTTTTGGGAACTTTCGGCGGTTTCACGGGGCACGGGCATGACGAACAAGTCTTCGGGCTTGAAGGGACGGTATTCGTGCAACCAGCGGAATCCCTGCAGCTTGCGGTCCTTTTCTGTCAGTTTCTCGTCGGGATGCACTTTTCCGGTGGGCGTGTCGAAGTAGCGGATTTGTTGTATATGGTTGCTGTCCAGATAGATGCGCATTTCGCTGGTGATGGAAGTGTTCACCCCGACCAGCGAACTGTCCTCCTCTTGGATGTAATAGACGCACTCCGCGTTACCTGTGATATCCACCTTGTTGAGATACGTGTTTTTCAGGAATCCTTTGATATTCAATCCTTTGATTTGGTTGAATTCCGTGTTTTGGAAGAGTCCCCCGACAATGAATCCGGCGTGGCATAGCTCGATAGTGCTGTTCACGGAGTCAAGGATGCAAAAGCGCACGGTGTCGCCGGAAAGCTGGTAGTTGTCGGACCAAAAGACGGGGTTGTAATACATCATCAGCAACGAGTCTCCTACATTGTAAATCATTGAGTCACAGGCTCCTTGAATGTCTTTGTGTAAAAATTTTGTGTGGAAGTAGGCACGCACCAAGGTGATGTTGGAGGCGGTGTCGAAATCGACCTTCAGCGTGTCGCAGTGCAGGAAGAGGGTGTCCTGGTTGTCGTCGATATAGACGAGCAGGTTGCTGTCGGTGGCGATGGAGGTGCCGCCTTTCTCGTGGTGTTCGATGTAGTTGCCTTTGAGGATGACATGGTTGGAGGAGTCGATGTAAGTGGCGTTGTACCAAGCTTTTCCGAATCTGAGGTTTTGGTCGTAGTAGAGGCTGTCGGCGAAAAGTTGCTGTTTTTCGCCTAAAAGTCGCACGTTGCCGTGGAGAATGGAGATGTCGGTGTTGGTGTTGTAGAGTCCGCGGTCGGTGTAGATGACGTTTTCCTCATTGACGAGGTGGGTGGGGGAGATGAAATAGGCGATTTTGGAACCGGCGTTGTAGCGCAGGGAGTCGCAGTCCATTTTATATCGGCTGCTGCGCAGGAGGACGTCCCCGTGCAAATAGGCGTCGTCGGTGTTGGTGTAATATTTGCCGATGCGACTGGTGAGCGTGTCTTCACCGTTGAAGATGCGGCCGCCGGTGGTGTAGTATCCGCAGTCGGTGTTGAGGTCGTAGAAAAGGCTGTCGGAGAGGAGGTACGACTTGCCCTTCACTAAGCGAACGTTTTCGGCGATGGAGGCCTGCCGGATTTCGCCGTCGTAGGTGGCTCGCATGCCGAAGAGCTTGATGGAGTCGCTGATGACGAAGCGCACGGGGTTGCCGAAGGTGATGATGAAGTTGTCGGCTTCGTAGAGGTAGGCGCTGTCGCAGTAGCCCACCACGTTGTCCTGGGCGAATTTCACGTTCCCGATGAGCCGTTGCGCGCCGGGCAGCGTGTTTTCGTCATAGTAGCCCATGTCCGCCCGATAGAGGATCTTGCGGTTGCCTTGCCCGAGGGTCGCGCCGACGCACAGGAGTAGGAATAGAAGGATGGCGGACAGTTGTCTCATGGGTTATTTCAGCAGGGTGGAGTCGGTTTCTTGGCTGACGATGCGGTCGTTTTTGAAGACGATGGTGCGGAACACTTCGCCGGAAGGGGTGAAGTAGGTCTCGGGGCCGTTCTTGAGGTTGTTTTCGTAGTGGGTGGTGCGCATCGGGTGCCCGTTCTGGTCGTAGAAGGTGACCTCGCCGCTGCCGCTGTGGAATTCGCCTTCGCCCACCGGCACGCCGCGTTCGTCGTAGTAGTTCCATTTCCCGTCGAACAGGTCGTCCTTGAAGCCGCCCTCGATCTTGAGGCTGCCGTCGAGGTGGTAGGCACGGTGGGGGCCGTTCTTGCGTCCGTGAACGTAGGTGTTTTCCTGGCTTTTGCAGCCGTTGGCGGTGTACATCACCTCCACGCCCTCGATGGAGTCGTCCGCATAGACGCAGTAAGTATCCAGAAGCCCGTTCTCGAAATAGCGCCGGAATTCTCCGTTGCGTTTGCCGTTGCGCATCTCCACCTCCATTTCCACGGTGTTGGGGCTGCGGTAGAAATAGACGGTCTTGCCGTGCTCCTTTTTCCCTTTGTACTGGATGATGGATTGCGTGCGGCCGTCGGGATAGTAGCTGGTCTCCGTGTGCGTGCACGCGGCGAGGGTCAGCGTGACGGCGGCAATGAGGACGGTGTGAATCAGATTTTTCATACTATATTTATATTAGGGCGCAAAGATACAATTTTTAATGGTTAGTGGTTAGTGGTTATGGGTTATTGAGGATTATGCAAAAAAAAAGCACGGGAACCCGTGCTTTTTTCGTTTGGTGTCGGGGTGAGAAGACTCGAACTTCCGGCCTCTACGTCCCGAACGTAGCGCGCTACCAACTGCGCCACACCCCGTTTGTTTTTCGGCTGCAAAAATACACTTTTTTTGAAATAAAATCGCATTCAGAAAAATTTTGTAATTTTGCACCTTTGTTGACGGTTGAAATTTTTTTTGCCACAAATTGAGAGAAATTTCGTTATAGGTTACAAAACTCAAAAAAATGAAGAGAAACTATATTGCCGCTGTAGTGGTTTTGTTGTTGTCGGTTTTCTGCCAAACCGTTGTGAGCCAGAATATTATCATGGGTTCTCAACCGTTGGTGGGAGACATTGACGACTTTGTTCGTGAATTTTACGACCCAGGCGGCATCCCCGGAAATCCGGGTGCCAACGCGGACCCGAACGGCTATTTCGCCACGAATTTGCGCGACACGATGACCCTCCGCGTGAACATGTCGAACTGTGTTCTCTATGCACTTTTCGAAGAATTTGCGATGACAGAGGGCGACACGTTGTGGATTTTCGACGGCGCGAACTGCCAGGCGCCCTTGATCGGAGCGTACAATCTGGTGAGTTCTCCCGGAGAGGTGATCGCGACCGGCAAGAACATGACCTTCGTGTTCCATTCCGACGGAGAGGAACTCCAGGGACTGACGGAAGGCTGGATTGCCAAGGTCTATGCCTACGACACCCTGCCTTCCAGCGTGAATTTCGGTGACGGCTATATCTACAATACCACCTGTCTGGCTGAATTTTACGATCCCGGTGGCCCGAACGGGAACATCGGCACAAACAACTATAATTCGAGCGGGACGGAGTTTGTCAACTTCACCTCGCCGTTGGGCACGCACATCAAATGTGTTTTTTCCCAATTTTCCGTTAATGGTATCATGAAAATCTACGACGGTCAGTTTGCGGATCCGAACAAGCGGCTGATCGGGCAGTTCTGCACCTCCACGTTGGATGCTTCCACAGGCAACAAACCGCCGGTGCTCTTCTCCAGCGGCAACACGTTGTCGTTCGTCTATGTGGGCAGTTCCGGTGACGCCAGCAAACCCGGTTGGCATGCGACCATCACTTGTGTGCCGGAACTCTTCGAGAGTCCCGACGGTAGCGCTTGTCCGAGCGTAGTCATCTCTCCGACGGGCTTTTACGAAGATTCCCCGGACTATGACATTATCGACTTCGACTGCAGCAACCCGACGGTGATGCTAAAGGCCACGGTGACGGCTACGGGTAACTACACCAACGACTACACCGTGAAACAGATTCCGTACGATGAAAACAATATGCTCTTTGCGTATAATCAAGGAAATGGCATCGGCGCCACTTCCGACGACAGTTGGCTGTCAGGTGTGCAGTTGCCCTTCACGTTCGTGTTCTTCGGCAAGCCCTACACAACGGTCTATCCCGGCACCAACGGACTGATATCCATGAGCCCCCAATCGGGTTATTGTACATACTCATACCAACAACCGGCCACGACTCCGCCCTATTCCACGATTCCGTATGTTTACAAGAACACTGTTTACGGTGTTTATGAGGACATCGACTGTCGTTATTACACAAACAAGAATGACGGTCTTGGAATGGGTAATGTGCGCGTGGGCGTGCTCGGTTCGTACCCATGCCGTGCGTTCGTGTTCAATTACCTGAACGTGGGCCTTTACGGGTTGACCAGCAACAGTACGGGCAGCCAATACCAGAATTACAACACCTACCAGATGGTCCTTTATGAAGGTACAAACATTATAGATGTATATGTCAAGCATCGTAAGTGTTGTGCCACGACCAATTCAAGTGGCGAGGGTATTATCGGGTTGCACAACAGCACCTCGTCGCAGATATTGTTGGCTCCCGGCCGCGGCATGTCCAGTTGGAATGCTGACAACGAGGCCTGGCGCTTCACGCCGATCACCCCGTATGATGAAAACGCAGAGATCACGTGGTATGTCAATTCGGTGTCGCCGGCCAATATCATCAGCCACGATGCGCATGCTAAAAACACGCTGATTGCGGTGAGTCCGTCGGGGACTACCAACTATATTGTTGAATATACGTATCATAACGCTGTCGGCGACCTTTTCACGCTTCGCGACACCATCCAAGTCCGGGTACGTATCCCTGATGTTGAGGCGAAGAGCAACACCGGCACCAACAATATTTGTCCGAACGATGAGGCTATCCTCTCTTGTCAGTTCACGAACTATCCGCAGATTCAGCCGGAACACTACGTGTGGAGCAGCGGTGACACCACGGCCACCAGCACGGTCACCCCGACGGAAACGACCACCTATTATGTGACGGTCACTTTCGACAACGAATGTACCAAGACGGACTCCGTGAAGGTCTTCGTCACTGATTTGGAACTGCCGACCATCACAGGCGACAGTGCGATCTGTTTGGGCAGGAGTGCCACGTTGACGGCCACGCATCCCACCTCCAATGCGTTCCACTGGAGCAGCGGCCAAACGACCTCTTCGATAACAGTGTCCCCGCAAATCACCACCGACTATACGGTTACGGCCACCATGGAGGGCGACTGCGAAGTCACTGACATGTTCACTGTGGTCGTGAATCCGTTACCGATTCCGTCGTTCATCGCGAACCCGACGGAAATCTATGTGGAAAACAGCATCGGTACGGTGACGTGCACCAGTCTCATGCCGGGCGGCTATCATCTGATCTGGGACTTCGGCGACGTCTTCTCCAATGTCAATGTAGTGGAGAATGTGGATGAGGTGACGCACGACTACACGCACGCCGGTTACTATACCATCACCCTCACGGCCAAGGATTCCGTGGGTTGTGTGGATTCCATCAAGACCCGGGTGTCGGTGGAAGTTCCCTATTTCTTCTACATTCCCAATGCGTTCACGCCTGATGGCGATGGGGTGAACGAGACGTTTGCGCCGAAAGGCGAGGGTGTCGATCCCGACAACTATTTCATGCAAATCTTCGACCGCAGCGGCGTGTTGATCTTCTCCACGCACAATCCTTACGACTATTGGGACGGCCGCAACAAGTACGGGCAGATCTGTCCCGAGGGCGTGTATGTCTATCTCATCCGCTTGGTTGACCTCAACGGCGACGACAAGGAATACACCGGAACGGTGACGTTGGTGAAGTAGATTTCGGTTTTGGTTTTCCCCGCACACCTACGGCGTGCGAACCGTGTCCGTTCCCGTTCCCGCTGCCGACCCCTGCAGTCCTAACGAACTGCGTTCGTGATCCGTTCGTGTTCCCGTTGTGCGCATTGTCCGATTATCGGACGTGTTCCGGTGGCGTGAATCATGCCGTCGTGCATGAATCGTTCGGATTTCCGGATATAATGCGTTTCGCGAATCACCCCGTTAGGGGTGAAGGGGTTGGTAGGAAGCGGCGGTTCGCGGGGTTTTATCGCACGCCGTCAGGTGTGCGGGGAAAATCGGGAAAAACAAATCAGAACGAAAATCAAACATCCTCGAAAATATACCGCTCGTCATATTCCACTTCGTTTTTCCGAAGCATTTCGAGATATTCTTCGCGGAAGGATGTTTTCGCGTGATGTGTCTCTTGGTTCAGGACATAGTGTATAATATTTGGGACATCACCTTTTGAATAAGAGAATGCCCCATACCCCTCTTGCCATTGAAAACGAAAACGGGTGAGCCCTTTTTGGTTTATCCATTCGGAGGTTTCCCGTTTTACACGCAGCATGAGATCGGATAGTGATTTGTTTGGACGAAAGCCGAACAAAATGTGAACATGGTTGTTGGTACCGCCAACGGCCAGCACCTTATGCCCTTCTGATTGGAAAATCGCGGTCATGTATTGAAACAGACGTTCCCGCCATTCTGTTGAAATTAATGCGTCCCGGTATTTCACAGCAAAAACCGTTTGGAGGTGAATCTGGGTGTACGTGTTGCTCATAAATTATTGATATTAAGCCTGTTAAATTAGAATTTTAGTAATCGATCGATGGCGGCAAAGATACAAAAATATCAATATAAAACATTGATAATCAATATTTTACAATTATTTGTAAAGAGAATCTGTATCAGGTTGTTGTCGAGTGTTTTGCGCATGTTTCATTTTCCCCGCACACCTAACGGCGTGCGAACCATGTCCGTCCCCGTTCCCGCTACCGACCCCTGCAGTCCTAACGGACTGCGTTCGCGGTCTGTTTGTGTTCCCGTTGTGCGCATTGTCCGAATTAACGGGCGTATTTCCGTCGTGAACCATCCCGTCGTACATGAATCGTTCGGATTTTCGGATATAATGCGTTTCGCGAATCACCCCGTTAGGGGTGAAGGGGTTGGTAGGATGTGCGGGGAAGATTGTCGACAAAGGTTTTGAAATCGTTGATTCGCAGCAATTTTTGCAGATCCTCGTCGGAGGTGTGCGTGAAAGCCGAAAAGTAATGCCACAGTTCCTTGAGGTTGGCGAGCGTGCCGGATTCGCCGCGGATGGGCAACAGGGATTCGACAAGATCTTGGTGAAAAGCCCCAAAACGCGCGGCCTTGTCGCCGGAGTCCATCCCCTTGATTTCCTCTGCCAGAAAAGGGTTGAAGAGCAGCCCGCGCCCCAACATCCAGGCTGAAACGGAAGGAAATCTTTCCGAGAGCTTCCGGAAGTCCTCGACGGTGAAAATATCGCCGCTGTAGAGGATATTGTGTTTTGTCAGCTGGCAGAATTCCTCAAAAAGGTCCAAATGCGGTGTGCCGGTGTACTGTTCGTCGCCTAATCGCGGATGGATGACGAGAAAATCCAGCGGATAGCCGTTGAGCCGTTGCAGGAGCTCCCGCCCCTCGTCGGGGGTGTGCAGTCCGAGTCGCATTTTCAACGACAGCCGATAGGGCGTTTTCGAGGTGATGGCGCTGACCATCTCCTCCACGATGTCGGGATGAGGCATCAGTCCGCAGCCGCGTGTGTGGCGCACCACTGGCGAGGAGGGACAGCCGATGTTGATGTTGAACCTTTCGTAGCCGAATTGTTCGTTAAGCATGGTCAGGGTGTCCACGAACTGCTCCGGACGGTTCCCCATGAGTTGTGGGATGAGGGGAGCGGCGGTGTTGAGCTCCGGGAAAATATCTTGCCACACTTTCCTGTTGAGCTTTCCTCGGGGTTGCGCGGGCAGAAACGGGGACATAAAAAAATCTATGCCGCCAAGGTGACGGCATAGGGTGTTTCTGAAAGTGCGGGAGGTGATTCCGTGTAGCGGAGCCAGCCAGATTTTCGGAATCATCAGCGTATTACGACTTTGGAGACTCCGGTTTTCCCGTTCGCGTTGACTTGGAGCAGATAGAGGCCGGGGGCGCAGGAGCGGGTGTCCACGGTGGTCTCGCCGATGGCCTCGCCTGTCTGCAGGACTTTTCCGCTAATGTCGGTGAGCGTCCAGTGGAAGGCATTTCCGTCGCCCGGACGGATGTGCAGCATGTCGGAGGCAGGGTTGGGATAGACGTCCCCTTCGAAATCCTCTATGGAGACGATGCCGACACCGCCGAAGTGCAGCGCGATGTCGTCCACCAACAGCACAGAGGTGCTGTTGAGTCCTACGGCGGAGAGCAACACAATCATGATGGAGTCACAGGGCTCGCCGGCACTTTCGAAGTTGATGCCGACTTCCTGATAGGCGCTCGGGTTGAGGTCGCCGAACGTTTTGTACGCGTAGTCCACGGGAGCGCCGTCTCTCTTGGCGACGGCAATCATCATCATCTGGTCATTGTTCTGCGCTTGGTATTTCACCCATGCGGAGACGGCACCGGGGATGGTGTTGCAGGGCACGCCTTTGGAAAGCAGCTGCATGAGCGATGACAAGGAGGTGAGGTCTAAGGAGTCGAGGTCGCCGATGGAACCTCCGGTGGTGTCTGAGAAGATCTGAATGAGGGTCAGGATGTCTTCCAACGGGATGGAAAACCCATCAGACTCTCCTGCCTGCAGGATGCCGGGCAGGTTGAAACTGTAGCCCACGATGGGAATGGTGACGTCGGCTGATGTCAGCTGGATGGCAGAATTTCCGGAGTGCGCGTCGTTGCTTTGGGTGCCGAAGTTGACCTCCACGGGAATGGGGATGATGGAGGTGATGTTTCCGTGCAGACCGACAGTCCAGTTCACGGGTTTTCCGTAAGACCACAGCTCGAAGTCGCCGTTAGTGATGGTGTTTTGCGCCTGCATCCCGAAGAAGCCGGCCAAAACCGCTAATAGTACAATTGTCTTTTTCATATCCTTGAGTATTAAGTTAAAAGTCTGACTACGATTGTTTTATAAAACCGTGATGGATCCTTTGTGGTTGGAGGCGACCCCTTCGTAATCCACAATGTGGAGGGTGTAGGTGTAGGTGGCGCCGACGAGGAGTTTGCCGTTCACAGAACCGTTCCAGCGGAAGTCTTTGTTGGTGGTGTGATAGACGATTTCGCCGTTGCGGTTGAAGACGGTGAATTCAAGGTCTTGGATGAGATTTTTCTGCGGGATGAAGAAGTAGTCGTTGATGCCGTCCACGTTGCTCGGGGTGATGGAGTTGGGCAGGTTGAGGAAGGGTTTGCAGGCGGGGATGGTGATGGTGCCCGGCGGGTCGGAAACGCAGCCTTCCTCGTCCGTGATTACGACGGAGTAGTTGCCGGGTTCCGTGATGGTGATCGTCGGGGTGGTCTCGCCCGTGTTCCACTTGTATTCGGCCACGTTGCTTTCGGTCACAGCCGAGAGGGTGGTGGTGAATTCATCGCAGTAGTCGAGGTCAAACGCGACGGTGACTTTGGGCTTGCGGACGTAGAGGGTGACGTCCACCAGACTGTCGCAGCCGTTCCAGGCCAGATTCGCGTAGTTCACACGCCGGGTGCCTTCCGTGGACCAGACCTGCGTTTCTCCGAAATAGCCCGGGTCGTAGGAGTAGGGCAGTTTTTCCTCGCAAGTGTAAATGGTGTCGGCGCCGAAGGATTTCTGGATGGCGGACAAATCGAGTTGGATTTGCTTTTCTATGGTGTCGAAGCAAAGATTGGCGGAGTCGGAGATGGCGATGCGTATGGTGGCGAATCCGTTCGCATCAATGGTGGTGGAGTCGAAGGTAAAGGTGGGGTCGAGTTGGTTTTGTGTGCCGAAGGGCACGAAGGTGCCGAAGCGTTTTATCCACCATTCGATATGTTGCGTGGTCTGCATGACGGTGTCGTAGGTGCCGCCTTGCGACGGGGGAGTGGTGGGAGGCGTGATGACGTAGATTCTGCTGGCGTCGTTGAACTGACCGGAGAGGTCGCAGTTGTTGAAATTCTGCTCGAATTCGAAGTCGGGTTCGAGGTAGTAGGATTTGATGTGGGCCTCATAGATGAACGGCACGCCGGTGTAGGAGATCATTTCGCAGCGGTAGTAGGGGTAGATCTGGGCTTGGTTGCGGTCGATGTACACATCGGTCATACCGACAGGGGTGATGCCGGGGGCGGGGTCGGACAAATCCCAGAATTTGTTGGTGGCGTCGGCGGAGTCGTAGCCGTAGTGCCACACGTAGGTGTTTTCGATGAAGCCTTTGGGCACGGAGAGGTGGATGGGCTCGTCACCGCAGGCATCCACGGAAATGGCGCCGGGAACCATCATGGCGGTGAACATACCGTAGGCCCAGTGTGCCGTGGCACTGCAGCCTAATGAGCGGATACGCAGTTTCACGGATTTGTTGGCGACGAAATTGCCATCCGCGTCCTCGTTCAGTTCGGCTTGTGCCCCTAAGTTGAAAGCCAACGGCTTGTATTCGAACCATTCCACGGGATAGCTGCTGCTGTTTCCGCCGGTTTGGCTGCCGGGACATTCACGATAGGGGAATGTGGTCGGAGTGGCGTAACCGTAGCTGTTTTGGCCAACCCAGTAGTAGTAGATGATACCATTGTCATTCGGTGGATTCTGACTGTCGCTTCCCGCGCCACAGCCGCTTGGCCAGGCCAGGAATCGGGCATAGGGCCAGTTGGTGTTGGGAACCGGATTGGCCGTGTTTTGAGAGTTTTTGGTGGGATAATAACCGATGTTGAGCAGTTGGCCTGTCTCTCCGTCATAAACTTCGACGTAGAACTGCGGGTTGCGCAAGGAACCGCAGCCTGACTCCACACCGTGGGTGCTTTGCACATTCTGAATGGCAAAGGAGAACATCACCAGCAATGTACTTTTGTCTTTCTCAGGATAGAACCAGTACTCGATTTGAGCGGCCTTGTTGCAGTTGCTGTTGCTGGTGCCGCAGCCGATACGGATGGCCGTGTCCTGGTGCGCATTGGGGTTGAAATCCCATGTGGGCGGCAGGTAATTCTCGTGGACGTAGTTGCTGCCCACCTGGTAACAACGGCACGGGTCGGGAGTGTTGGAAGTGATGATGGCGTGCGATGCCGTGTTGCCGCTGCCTTGGATGCCGATGGATGTCGGGTTGTTGTAAGAAGAACCGTACTTGCATTGCGCGTACGGATGTTGCGCGTCACCCAACGTGTTGAAATTCAAATCACCCATGGCGGGTGTCCAGGGCTGGTAGTTGTAACCTTGCCCGAAACAAAATACTGTTGTTAAAACAGTGATAACCAGAAGGTTGAATATCTTTTTCATAATATTACGATTTCTAACACTATAAACATAACGAATTTCTTTCTTTTTTGTGGCAAAAAAAATGAAAAAAACTTCGTGCTGCAAAAATACTTTTTTTTCGATTATAATGTATTGTTATCCGCAAGCCAGCGCATCACTTTCACAATCTGCGGCTCTTCGTATCTTTTCGAAAGTTCAGCGAGAATCTGTTTGGGATCCATATTTTGTTGTTGCAGTTCTTTTATCTCTTTGGAAATCAGCTCGAAATCGCTGTTTTTGACCCGTTGGATTTTGTTGCGGCGGCATACGTCGCATTCACCGCAGGGCGTGCTGTCCCATTCTCCGAAATACTGTAGCAGGAGCTGGCTGCGGCACACATTGTCGCATTTCACGTAGTTTTCCACCGCCGCGAGCCGTTCTTCCGCCTTCTCTTTGCGGAAATCGTAAATCTTCTTGTCGAAATAAAGATATTTTTCATCGATTCTGTCTTTCAGGAAGATGATCAGCGGGATGTTGCTCTGGGGTTGGTAGGAGAGGATTTTTTCGCCCCGCAAAGTTTTAAGTTGCTCAACCACAGTTTCTTCTGTTGTTTCCAAGCGTGTAGCCAAAAGCTGTTCGTCAATGTCGGCGAATTGGGTGAAGACGCCGGAGTAGGATCGCAGGATGGTGGTGATCAGCGGTTCGAACTCGGGTTTTTCTTTTTGGAATTTGAGCAGCTGGTCACCGTTGATGCGGAACTGCAGCTCCGACTTTTCGCGCAGATGTTCGGAGATGAGGATGACCCCGATGTTGTTGAGTAGTTTCAGCGCGTTGAAGTATTGGGTGGCGTTCATTTTCACGGCGTTGGCGTGCGCCTCCATGGAGAAGGGGAACGTCTTGCCTTGCCCGCTGCCGAGTTCGATGTGGTGCGATTGGCACAGCTCGCGATAGACTTCGCGCACACGGTCGAGTTCGGGGAAGGTGAACGTGAAGTTGCGCTTGAGCTGGGCGATGTCGTAGTTGTCGTAGAGCAGGATGGCGACGGCGGGTTGTTCGTCGCGGCCGGCGCGTCCCGCCTCCTGGAAGTAGGCTTCCAGTGTGTCGGGCAGGTCGAGGTGCACGACGAAGCGCACGTCCGGTTTGTCGATGCCCATCCCGAAGGCGTTGGTGGAGACCATCACGCGGGTCTCGCCCTTCATCCAGCTTTGCTGTTTGCGGTCGCGCTCGCGGGGGTCGAGGCCGGCATGGTAGTGGTCGGCGGAGATGCCGTTATTCCTCAGAAATTCAGCGGTTTCCGCCGTCTTCCTGCGGTTGCGCACATAGACGATGCCCGAGCCCGGATAGCGGTTCATGATCCGCAGCATCCGACTGTTCTTATCTTCTTCATTGACTACAAAGTAGGTCAGATTCGCCCGTTTGAAACTTTTCTGGAAGACGTTCTCGGTCTTGAAGTCCAGTCGTAGCTGGATGTCCTTGACGACTTCCGGTGTGGCGGTGGCGGTGAGGGCCAACACGGGCACTTCCGGGAAAATCTTGCGGATCTTCGCGATCTCGAGGTACGGTGGGCGGAAGTCGTAGCCCCACTGGGAGATGCAGTGCGCTTCGTCGACGGCGATCATGGAGACGGGCATCCGCTCGAAATTGACCTTGAAGTTCTCGGTCTGGAGCCGTTCCGGGGAGACGTAGAGGAAACGGTATTCGGGGTCGAAGAGGCAGTTGTCGATGGTGGCCTGGATTTCGCTGACGCGCATTCCCGAGTAGATGGCGCCGGCTTTGATGTGGCGTGCGCGGAGGTGCTCCACCTGGTCTTTCATCAGGGCGATGAGCGGGGAGATGACAATGCAGAGGCCGCCTTTCACGAGCGCGGGCACCTGGAAGCAGATGGACTTGCCGCCGCCGGTGGGCAGCAGCGCGAGCGTGTCCCGGCCCTCCAACACCGACAGGATGATGTCCTCCTGCAGCGGCCGGAAACTGTCGTAGCCCCAGTGTTGCTTGAGAACAGCGCGGGCGCGTTGCGCGAAAACATCTTCATTTGTCATCATAGTCTATGTTCTAAGTCTAAGTTTTAGTCTAAGTCTAAGTTTTAGTCTAAGTTCTAAGTTTAAGTCTAAGTCTAAGTCTAAGTCAATCGTTTTCCGGTTTCAATTTTCTCGCCAGTGACCAGCCAAGAGCCACCTAAGCCCCTCTCTTGTCGATCTCCTCCTGAATCTTCGCCGCCAGTTCGTAGTTCTCCTCGTCGATGGCGTTTTGCAGCAGGTCTTTGAGTTCCGAGAGAGACATGGTTTCCCATTCCGTCTCGGCGGTCGGTTCGGACGATGCGGGCTTTTCTCCGCGGCTGAAGCTCATGAAATCGGCTGTTTCCTGGTAGTCCGAGGCTTTTTTGGCAATGAGCATCTGATTTTCAAACAGATCTTTGCGGAAGTAAGAGGGGATGCGGGTGCGCAGGGCGATGGCCAGAGCATCGGACGGGCGCGCGTCCACGTTGAAATAGACACCGGTGGGCGCTTGGATGACGATGGAGGCGTAGTAGATGCCGTCGTGAAACTCGTCAATGGACACGAATTCCAGGTTGTAGTCGGGGATATGGTCGGTGAGCAAATCGGCGAATAGGGTGTGTGTGAGTGGCCGCTGCGGCATACGCCCGTATTTCTCGCCCAGTATCGCCCGGGCTTCGTTCAGCCCGATGATGATGGGGACGTAGTGGCTCGGGTTGTGGCGCTCCGTCAGAATCAAGGAGAACGCCTCGCTCGCCTGCGCCGCCGACCGCACATCCAGAACTTCCACTTCGATGTATTCGATGTCGTTGATTCGCATATTGTTAAGATTAGAAGGTTAGAAGGTTAGAGGGTTAGAAGGTTAGAGGGTTTATCATTAACCTTCTAACCTCCTAACCTTTTAACCCTTAAAATACGCTACCGCATTCGCAAAGATATCTTGCACTTTGTTGCCGTCAATATTTTTATACAGGTTGCGGCCTTTGCGTTCGCTGTGACCCATCTTGCCGAGGATCAGTCCGTTGTCGGAGACGATGCCCTCGATGGCGTAGAAGGAGCCGTTCGGGTTGTCTTCGGGATCCATGCTCACATTGCCGACTTCGTTGCAGTACTGGAAAGCGACCTGGCCGTTTTCGAAGAGCTGCTTCGCCAGTTGTTCGGACACCACGAACTTGCCCTCGCCGTGGCTGACCGCGATCTGGTGGACATCGCCCTCACGGAACGAACTGAGCCACGGGGAGTTGGTGCTGCCCACGCGGGTGCGCACGATGCGCGAGATGTGGCGGTTGATGTTGTTGCGGTAGAGGGTGGGGGAGTCGGGCGTGACCTCGCCGAGCTTGCCGAACGGCAACAGGCCGGACTTGACGAGCGCTTGGAAACCGTTGCAGATGCCGAGCACCAGGCACTTGCGTGCCAGCAGGTCCTCCACAGCCGCTTTCACCTTCGGACTGTTGAGCACGTTGGCGATGAACTTGCCGCTGCCGTCGGGCTCGTCACCCAAGCTGAAGCCGCCGGAGAGCGCGAGAATCTGCGATTCGCGGATGGCCGCCGCCAGTTCGTCGATGGAGTGCTCAATCGCCGCCTCGTCCAAGTTCTTGAAGACCAAGATGCGCGTTTCGGCGCCGGCATCCTCGAACGCCTTCGCTGTGTCGTAGTCGCAGTTGGTGCCGGGGAAGACGGGCAGGATCACCTTCGGCTTGCTGACTTTCACCGCAGGTTCGAAGCTGTTGTTCTGCGTGTTACGGGTGAATTCCGCACCCACGGAAGTGGTCTCGTTCGGGGCGGTCTGCGGGTAGAGTTTGCCGTAGAAGCCGCGCCAGGCCGCCAGCAATGCCGCTTTGTCGAGTTTCTCGCCATTGACGGTGAAATCGTCAGCAACCTTACCCAACTCGATGGCGAACGGGGCTTCCAACTTTTCGGTGGTTTCCACGATGAAACTGCCGTAACCGTATGCGAAGAGATCCTTATCCGTTTGAATATCAAAGCCTAAGTCATTGCCGAAGCTCATCTTGGCCAACGCCTCCGCGATGCCGCCGAACTGCAGCGTGAAGGCGGAGACAATCTTTTGATCCAGAATGTTTTGGCGCACGAAATCGAATATCTCGGAAGTATGCTGGATATTCGGGATGTCGTTTTCTAACTTGTTTTCTATAAGGTAGATGTAATTGCCTTTTTGTTTGAACTCCGGTGAAATCACGTGGTCGGAGTTCTCGGTGGTGATGGCGAAGGAGACGATGGTGGGCGGCACGTGCATGTCTTTGAAGGTGCCGCTCATGGAGTCCTTGCCGCCCAAGGAGGCGAGACCGAAGGCTTTCTGCATCCAGAAGGCGCCCAGCAGTGCGGAAAGCGGTTTGCCCCAGCGGGTGGCGTCCTTGCCGAGTTTTTCGAAATATTCTTGGAAGGTGAAGCGGATTTTATGGTAGTCGCCGCCAGCCGCCACGATTTTCGACATGGCTTCCAACACGGCCATCACGCCCGCGTGATACGGCGAACGGATGGCGATGAACGGGTTGTAGCCGAACGCCATGATGGAGGCGAGGCTCGTATGTCCGTGGCGCACAGGCAGTTTCTGCGCACTCACCTGCGCTTCCGTCAGCTGGCCCTTGCCGCCGAACGGCATCAGCACCGTGGAGGCGCCGATGGTGGCGTCGAACATCTCGATGAGACCTTTTTGGGAAGCCACATTCGGGTTGGTGAGGCAACTTTTCCATTTTTCTTGCGTGGTATTGCCTTGAATGTCAGCGGGTTTCAGCACATCGTTGGCTACAGGCGCGATTTTGGCCGTCACCTTTTGGCGCACGCCGTTGGTGTTGATGAAGTCGCGGCTGAGATCGACGATGGTCTTGCCGCGCCACGTCATTGTGAGGCGGTTGTCGTCAGTCACTTTGGCGATGATGTTGGCTTCCAAGTTCTCCTCGCGGCAGTACTGGAAGAAGGTTTCCACGTCTTCAGGGGCGACCACTACGCTCATGCGCTCCTGCGACTCGCTGATGGCGACCTCCGTGCCGTTCAGACCTTTGTATTTCGTGCGCACCGTGTCCAGGTCGATGACCAGTCCGTCGGCCAGCTCGCCGATGGCCACGCTGACGCCGCCCGCGCCGAAGTCGTTGGACTTCTTGATGAGCTTGGTCACTTCAGGACGGCGGAACAGGTGTTGGATCTTGCGTTCTTCGGGGGCGTTACCCTTCTGTACCTCTGCGGCGCAGGTGTCGAGCGACTTCTCCGTATGCTCCTTCGAGGAACCGGTGGCGCCGCCGATACCGTCGCGACCGGTGCGGCCGCCGAACATGATGATGATGTCGCCGGGCAGCGGGCGCTCGCGGCGGACCTGATTCTCGGGAACGGCACCCACTACAGCCCCGATTTCCAGACGTTTCGCCTGGTAATCAGGATGATAGATTTCACGGACGCAGGTAGTAGCCAGACCGATTTGGTTGCCGTAGGAGGAATAGCCGGCAGCGGCGGTCTTCGAGATCACCGACTGCGGGAGTTTGCCGGGCAGCGTGGCGGAAATCGGGGCGTTGATGTCGCCCGCGCCCGTAACACGCAGTGCCTGATACACATAGCTACGGCCGCTCAGCGGGTCGCGGATAGCGCCGCCCACGCAGGTGGCCGCACCGCCGAAGGGCTCGATCTCCGTCGGGTGGTTGTGCGTCTCGTTTTTGTACATCAGCAGCCAATCCTCCTCTTTGCCATCAACATCCACCTTCACGCGGATGCTGCAGGCATTGTTCTCTTCGGAGATCTCTTTGTCGGGAAGGTTGCCGCGTTTGTACTCGTATTTGCCGTTGATGGAAGCCAGGTCCATCAGCGTGACCGGTCGTTGCGTGTCTTTGCCGTACATCTCATCGCGCACGGCGAGATATTCGCGCAACGCATTCTCAATTTGTTCTTTATAGATATTGTCGCCTTCGGTCTGGATATCCGTGATGGCCGTTTCGAAGGTTGTGTGACGGCAGTGGTCGCTCCAGTAGGTGTCCAACAGCTTGACTTCCGTATCGGACGGGTCGCGTTTTTCGTCATTGGCGAAATATTGCTGGATGAACTTCAAATCCTCCAATGACATGGCCAAGCCCATCTTGCCGTGGAAATCGCGCAGTTGCTCTTCCGTCCATGTTCTGAATCCATCGTAAATCGGAACGTCTTGAACTTCAGGATTTTCTGTCAGTTCCAAACGGGACATATCCTTTTCGCGGGCTTCCACCTCGTTGATGCAGAATTTCTTGACTTTCTGCCACTGTTCGTCGGTCAAAGAGCCCTCAATGATGTAAAGATTGGCACTTTTGATGACGGCTTCTGTCTTGGGGCTCAGGAGTTTAAGGCACTGCATCGCGCTGTCGGCACGCTGGTCGAACTGTCCGGGCAGGAATTCCACGGCGAAATATTTCAGTCCGTCCAGGGAAAATTCGTGGCGGACATCGTCGGTCACGGGTTCGGAGAAGACCACGGTTTCGGCCTTCCGCAGCAGGTCCTCGTCAATATTGAATACATCGTAAACCTTCAGGTGGCGAAGGTTGGTGATGCTGAGGTTAAAGTTCTGATTCAATGTGGCTTTCAGACTGTCGGCCTCGACTTGAAAGCCTTGTTTCTTCTCTACAAAGATACGGGCGTCACGCATAATCGGTAAATCTATAAAAACGGCGCAAAGATACAATTTTTAATGGTTAGTGGTTAGTGTTTAGTGTTTAATGTTTAGTGTTTAGCGTTTAGTGTTTAATGTTTTTTTGTGGTGACCAGCCAACAGCCAATGCCAATAGCCAACAGCTAAAAGCCAACAGCCAGCAGCTGTTGATTTGGGCGGAGGTTGGATATTACACAATTCAATAAAAATAGTATCTTTGCGGTGCGAATGTTTTTTAGATTTCTATACAAATGACTGAAATAATAGAAGTTAAGAATAATAGGGATTTGAGAGACTTTATCCGGTTTCCACGGAAGTTGTACAAAAACTGTCCGTATTATGTGCCCGCTTTGGACAAAGGGGAGGAGAAACTGTTGACCAAGCACCCGGCGTTGGCCTTTTGCGATCTGCGGATGTGGCTGGCGGTCAGGGATGGGAAGATTGTGGGGCGGATTGCGGGAATCATAAATCATCGGTGCAACGAAATCAAGGGACAAAAACGCATCCGATTCGCTTGGTTTGATGTCATTGAGGACCCCGAGGTGGCACGGATGCTTTTCCAGACCGTGGAGGATTGGGGCAGGTCGCAGGGCCTTGAGGAAATTTGCGGTCCGTCGCGGTATTCCAACATGGAGAAACAGGCCATGCTCGTGGAGGGTTTCGACCACATCACCTCCATCGGCGCCGACTTTAATTACCCCTATTATCCTGAGTATATGGACGCTATGGGATTCGAGAAGGAGGTGGACTACATTCAATACAAGGTGAAGGTTACCCCTGTTTCCGAACGCATCTCGCGTCTGGCCGACCTTTTGGCAAAGAAATACCATGTGCGCCTGCGCGAAATCAAGGACAAGGAGCAACTGAGAAGGGATGGTTACGCGTTTTTGGAGGTGCTGAACGAAAGCTACCATGAACTCTTCAACTTCATCCCGCTTACCCGCGAGGAAATGACATGGATTATCGATGAGAATCTGTCCATCGGAATTCCGGACCTTTTGTCGTTCCTTGAGGACGAGAACGGCCGTTTGGTCGGCATTGCCATGAGCATCCCTTCGCTGAATCAGGCTTTTAAGAAAGCGAACGGGAAGATGTGGCCGTTCGGGGCGTTCCATATCCTGCACGCGCTCCGCAAGAACAAGAATGTGGACATGCTGCTCACGGGCGTGCTGCCCGAGTACGCGCACACGGGCATCCACGCCATCTACCACAAGCAACTGCACGAGGCTTTTCTGCGGCGCGGCTACGAGTACGCCTTCACTTCGCAGCAGCTGGAAAACAATATCGCCGCCCGCATTTGGCAGAAATACGATGCGGAGGTGATTGCGAGACGGAGGTGCTATGTTAAAAGGTTAAAAGGTTAGATGGTTAAAAGGTTAAAAGGTTAGATGTTTAGGGTTTAGAGTTTAGAGGGGCAATAGGCAACAGTCTTCTTGAAAGTCAAAGTCAATGTCATCGTCTGGCAGATATGCAGTTATTACGGGGGCGAGTCGCGGGTTGGGCCGGGAGATCGCTTTGGAGCTGGCGAGGCGCGGGATTTCCACGCTGTTGGTCAGTTCCACGGAAGCCGTACATCGCGTCAAAGAGGAGGTTTTAAGCCTGTATCATATTGATTGCCAATCTTTTATTGTTGACTTGACCGACGAGACCGCTGTTCGGGAATGGGCGGAAGGTGTTGCGGCGAACTATCCGGTTTTCATGCTTGTCAACAATGTGGGTGCGGGCGGCAGCAGGAGAATTGAGGATGCCGACATGGACTATTTGTTGCGCATACTTCATCTCAACGTATTGTGTACTACTATATTAACGAAAACTTTCCTCGCGAACTTGAGAGAAAACGCCCCGTCGCACATCCTGAATGTCGGCAGCATGGCGGGATTCACGCCCACAGCCTACAAGACGGTCTATCCGGCTTCGAAGTCGTTTGTGCACGCCTTCACGCGGAGTCTGCGCGAGGAGTTGAAGGGCATGGGGGTTACGGTGACCTTGGCCGCGCCGGGCGCGATGGCCACCAACGCCGAGGTGAGCGCCCGTATCGAGAAACAGGGCTTTTTCGGTCGCGCCACCCTGAAATCAACCGCTGAAATCGCCCGGAAATACGTGGATGGGACGCTCCGCGGCCGTCGGCAGATTATCCTCAACCCGCTGAGCTATCTCCTGACCAGAATCCTTCCCGAACGCTGGCGCGTGCCGATGTTGTCCCGGATCGTGAAACGTGAACTGTAGTATGAAAAACCCGCAACGGACCTATATCGCTATCGACCTGAAGTCGTTTTACGCCTCCGTGGAGTGTGTGGAGCGTGGCTTGGACCCGCTGACCACCAATCTCGTGGTGGCTGACAAGAGTCGCACGGACAAGACCATCTGCCTGGCGGTGTCGCCATCGTTGAAGCAGTACGGCATCGGCGGGCGGGCGCGGCTCTTCGAGGTGGTGCGGCGTGTGCGCCAGATCAATGCCCAGCGGCGCGGGCGGGCACGGGATTACCGGCTCACCGGCAAGTCTTTCTCCGACCTCGATTTGCGTGCGCACCCCGATTGGGAGGTGGACTATATCGCCGCCCCGCCGCGCATGGCCCACTATATGGCCTTCAGCGCGAAAATCTACGAAATCTACCTCAAATATGTCGCGCCGGAAGACATCCACGTCTATTCCATCGATGAGGTTTTCATGGATGTGACCGCGTATCTCGGCACCTACAAGATGGCGGCGCACGAGCTGGCGATGACGATGATCCGCGATGTGCTGAAGCAGACCGGCATCACCGCCACCGCGGGCATCGGCACCAACATGTATCTCTGCAAGGTGGCCATGGACATCATGGCGAAGAAACAGCCCGCCGACCGCGACGGCGTGCGCATCGCCGAGTTGGACGAAATGAGCTACCGGCGGCAGCTTTGGGATCATAAGCCGCTCACCGACTTCTGGCGTGTGGGGCGCGGCATCGCCCAGCGGTTGGCCCAGTACGGCATCGACACCATGGGCAAGATCGCGCGTTGCTCCGTGCAGAACGAAGAACTGCTCTATCGTCTTTTCGGGGTCAATGCCGAGCTGCTCATCGACCACGCCTGGGGTTGGGAACCCTGCACCATCGACTTGGTGAAAGCCTACCGTCCCGAGAGCAACTCCTTCAGCAACGGACAGGTGCTGAGTACGCCTTATCCGGTGAAAAAAGCCCGCGTGGTCATGTTGGAGATGGCCGATGCCATGTCGCTCAAGTTGGTGGACAAGCGGCTCGTCACCGACCAGATTGTGCTGAATGTGGGTTACGATGCGGAGAATATGACCAATCCGGCCATCCGCGACAAATACGACGGGCCGGTGGCGATGGACCACTACGGGCGGACGGTGCCCAAGGGTGCCCACGGCAGCGTCCGATTTGACAACCCCACCTCGTCGTCGCGGCAGATTCTCGAGCATACGGCACAGCTTTTCGACCGCATCATCAATCCGGATTTGCTGGTCCGCTACCTCAACATCACGGTCAACAATGTGGTACGCGAGGAGTTTGCGGAAAAGCGTGAAGAGACCCAGCTGGACCTTTTCACCGACTATGAGGCGGCGGAGCGGAAGAAAAAGGAGGAAGACGCGGCGTTGGAGAAGGAGCGCCGGCTGCAGGAGGCGCAGTTGGCCATCAAGAAGCGGTTCGGCAGAAACGCCATCCTCAAAGGGTTGAATTTCGAGGAAGGGGCCACCGCGAGGGAACGCAACCGACAGATAGGAGGACACAAGGCATGAATACAGAGTACGACGATATCATCAACTTGCCGCATCACGTCTCGCCGCGGCACCCACGCATGTCTCTGCAGGCCCGGGCCGCGCAGTTTGCGCCCTTCTCCGCCCTCACCGGCTACGGCGAAGAAATCGAGAAATCGGCCCATCGCGTGGAAGAAACGTTCGACACCGATAACAATGACTTAGACAGTAACAATGACTTAGACTATTAACAATGACCTTGTCCTAGTTTAAGTCTAAGTTTAAGTCATTAGTCTAAGTCTAAGTCATTTGTCTAAGTCTAAGTCATTAGTCTAAGTTTAAGTCATAGTCACAGTCTAAGTCAAATTTTTTGTACTTTTGCGCTTTCATAAAAATCGAAAAAAAATGGGATACTTACTTATTTTTGTTGTATTGATGGCTGCGAGTTTCATTGTGCAGAGAACACTGACCTCGCGTATTGAGAAATATTCCAAAACCCCGCTCAGCAGTGGGCTTTCCGGCAAGGAAGTGGCCGAGAAGATGTTGAGAGACAACGGGATTTACGATGTGCAGGTGACCTGCACGGGCGGATTCCTCACCGACCATTACGATCCGACGAAAAAGACGGTGAATTTGAGTCAGGGTGTGTTTGAGGGCCGCAACATCGCCTCCGCCGCCGTCGCCGCGCACGAGTGCGGTCACGCGGTGCAGCACGCCACCGCCTACCAATGGCTGACGATGCGCTCCAAGTTGGTGCCCGCTACACAAATCGGGTCGCAGCTGTCGCAATGGGTGCTGCTTGCCGGTATTATCTTGATGAGTCTCAATATGTTGGGTATAGGCAGATGGGTGCTGCTCGTCGGTATTGGCTTCTTCGCCCTCACCACTCTTTTCTCCATCATCACCCTGCCGGTAGAGTACAACGCCTCCGAACGCGCCGTGGAATGGCTGGACAGCAACGCCATCACGACCGGCAACGAGACGGCCATGGCCAAGGACGCCCTCAAGTGGGCCGCCCGCACCTACCTCATCGCCGCCCTCTCCTCGCTGGCCACGCTGTTGTACTACTTGTCCATTTTCCTGGGCAGCAGACGGGATTGACAGTTATGAATTATGAATTATGAATTATGAATTATGAATTATGAATGATGAATGATGAATGATTTGTAATATCAAAGCTGTTTTTACGTTTATACTAATAGCCAACAGCTAACAGCCAACAGCCAAATCAAAAAACCAAAAATAAAAGTCAATGAAAAAAATCAGTATATTGTTGATGATCTGTGTGTTATCCCTTTCTTCTTTTGCGCAGGTGCAGGTGTATCCGTTGGGTGACCTTCCGAAGAAGGGGGTGAAGTACGTGGGTAGGGTGCAATACGCGCTGCCGACGACCACCTTCAAGATGACGGTCTCCGTGTCGAAAGTGCAGGAGGTTCGCGGCCATTTCGCCGACTATGCCGAGAGTTTGCTCGGGCTCACGAACATCATCCAGCAGAATCGCACCTATTACACGCTCAATTCCGTCAGTGTTGAGCCGGTTACGGCGCCTGATGATTCGAAAGTCTATGTGGCTTACACCTCCAATACGGATCTGGCCAAGTTGTGGCAGGAGGAGAGCATGTCCGATGCGGCTGTCGTGACACCGCTCACCGCCTACACGACCCATTCTGCCTCTCTGCCCGATTTCTTCATGAACTATGCCGACATCTCCTATACCCAGAAGTCGGAGGCGTTTGTTGATACCAAAATCATTGACGGCGTGGTGACGCAAGTGCCTGCCAGCCATACCAAAACCGTCTCCAAGAGTTTCGAAAGCAAAGCCCGCGAGGCCGCTGATGCCATCATGAAGAGCCGTAAAGACCAGTATTCGCTGGCTGCCGGCGAACAGGAAACCCCTTACTCAGGTGAGGCGATACAAACCATGCTCTCCGAGTTGAAGAAATGGGAAAACAACTATATGAGTTTGTTTACCGGTGTGTCTATTTCTGATACAATGGTTTACGTATTCTATGTCACTCCAGAGAACCCCACCCCGACCACGGCGTTCTATTTCAATTCCACGAAAGGTTTCAACCAGGAAGAAGGAACGGATGCTGATGCTTACAATTTGATTTTCAACAGGATTTACAAAGATAATGTTACTAAAATTGTCGAATTCAACTATCCGCAGTACAGTTATATCACTCGCGACACAAAACCCGTCCAGGTTTCGCTTACGCACTCCAACGACAAAATCCACGATTTCGGTGTCGTCAACATGTACCAGGCAGGTTCTCTCCAAACTGTGCATCCTTATTCCAATCAGGTGCTGGGAATCAAGGGGATTGGATTTGTGTTTTAGTGAATAGTGAATAGTGATTAGTGAATAGTGAATAGTGATTAGTGAGTTGGCAAAAAAATGAAATATAACAGCATTTTCTTTCTCCTCTTGGTGATGTTTTGTCTTGCAGGTTGTCAGAAGATGGAACAGAAAAAACTGAACCGGCAGATGAAGGCTCTTGCGGAGGATTATCTCAAAGGGGAGGAAATAAAAGATTATCAGGATCTTACCATCGTCAGTGTCGATACATTGACGGAATATGGCTATGCCAAGCTAACCTCGGAACTGTTGGGCAATATGGAGGCGGCGTACGAGCAGATGTATTGGGACGAGACAGACTCATCGCACCGCAATGTTATCGGGCTCTATCTCGGTGAAACGCGTCGCATCAAGGAGGATATGGAGGACCTGATTGACAACGGAGACCTTCAGACAGAAGGCGTCCTGCTTTTCATGGTGACCGGGAATTACAACAAAGACAGTGAAAATCAGGAGTTTATGTTTTTAGTTAATCCTGATAAGAAGACAATTCATCTGTTGGATCCGTTTGGCGACAATCTTTTATATAAAGATATGTAGTGATGTTTCCCTGGGGTGACGAGCGTCGATTCAATTCTTACAGTCGGTTTTGCAAGGCACATTACGGCGGTCGAATACAGCGGTTGCCCGTAGATGCCGGTTTTTCCTGTCCGAATCGTGTGAGCCGTACGGAAGGCGGGTGCACTTATTGTGCCAATGCCGCTTTCTCTCCGTCTTATCTTTCAGACAATGAGAGTGTTGTATCGCAACTGGAAAACGGAAAGCGTTTCTTTGAGAAGCGTTACCCATGCAATAATGGCTATTTTGCTTATTTTCAATCTTATACCAACACCTTTGCGCCTTTGCGGGTGTTATGCGAGAAATTCGAGGCGGCATTGACAGTGTCTGAAGTCAAGGGGATTATCGTGTCCACCCGTCCCGACTGCCTGTCCGAGTCGGTGCTGGACTATTTCTCGGAACTGAAGAATCGGACAGAACTTTGTGTTGAGGTTGGGGTGGAAAGTTTTCATAATGAGACACTTGAGCATATTCATCGGGGGCATGCGGTGGAATGCGCGTTCGAGGCTTTCCGGCGTTTGCGGGAGCGGGACATCCCCGTGTGTGCGCACCTGATTTTCGGTTTGCCGGGCGAAAAATCGGAGCAATGGCTTTCGGACGTGAAGATGCTCAACGAGTTGCGGCCGCAGTTCGTGAAGTTCCACCAGTTGCAGATATTCAAGGGGACGCCGATGGAAGTGGAATTTGCCACGAGCCCCGAACGTTTTCATACGCTGACGGTGGAGGAGTATGTTGCTTTCATCTGCGATTATCTTGAAAATCTCTCTGCGGAAATCGTCGTGGAGCGTTTCTCGGCAGAGGCACCGCCGCGTTTTTTGTCTGTCTCGCGCTGGAATCTGCTCCGACACGATGCGCTTGTCCGCAAGATCGAGGAGGAGTTGGAGAGAAGAGGTGGCTGGCAGGGCTCGGTGATGCAAAACCTGTGAGTCTCCGAAAAGGATGCATAAATCACAAAAACTTGCGAAATCTAAAATTAAAATTAACTAATAATTGTTAATTTTAAGCGTCTAAAATTGTAAGGTGTTGGTTTTCAATATTGATTTTTTTCGAAAAAAGACTTGACAAACGATTGTTTTTGTTGTATCTTTGCTGCGTGAAAAAATTAATTTATGGAAAAAGCAAATCCCATTGAAGAGGCACGGAGATATGTGGCCAACGCGGAAGAAATCATCAAGAAGGCAAGCTACGATTCTGAACTGAAAATCTATACGGACAGCAAGTACATTAAAATAGCTGGAGACACACTATGGAAAGGATGTTTGATTGCGTTAGATGCAGTGCTTGATGTACGTAAGGGCAAAGGCCGCCCGTCGATTGAAAAGTACAAGGAGGCAGCAGGCAAGCGCGACCGAAAGCTGTTGGCTGCTATTGTAGCTGGTTATGAAACAATGCACTTGTATATGGGCTATGACGGGACAAAGAACAAAGATGTCTGCAATTCTGGTTTTGCAAAAGCTGAAGCCATCATAGATCGCTGTGCCATGCTGTATCCCGAACCGGTGTGCGCGTGATGTTCATGTTCAATTGAGAATTAAGAATTATGAATTAAGAATTAAGAATTAAGAATGAGAGGTGTGTTAATCATATAATCCTTTTACCATTTTGGCAAAATAGTAGTGTTAAAGGAAAACGAAGTGTTTTTCCATGAATTCAAAAAAGTGCAGATATGTTGATACGAACGAACAATTGTGCCTTGATGGGGGTTGCCGCGATACCCATCATGGTGGAGGTTAATGTCGATAATGGCATCGGCTTCTTTCTGGTCGGCCTGCCCGACAGCGCGGTGAAGGAGAGTCAGCAGCGGATCGAGACCGCGCTGAACGTCTATAATTACAAAATCCCGGGTCGCAAGATCGTGGTGAACATGGCGCCGGCGGACATCCGAAAGGAAGGTTCCGCCTATGACCTGACCCTGGCCATCGGCATTCTCGCCGCCTCCGAGCAGATTGCCGGCGCGGCGGAGCTGGAGGACTATTTCATCCTCGGGGAGCTCTCGTTGGACGGGTCGTTACAGCCTATCAGAGGCGCACTTCCCATCGCGTTGGAGGCGCGTAAACGGAAGAAAAAGGGAATTATACTGCCGGTTCAAAATGCCCGGGAGGCCGCCATTGTCGATGGCATCGATGTGTTGGGCGCGTCCGATATCAAGCAGGTGATCGACTTTTTCGACAAGGGCATCCCCATCGAGCCCACCCGGATTGACGTGACGAGCGCCTTCAATGACAGCCTCGACCGTTACGAGTACGATTTCTCGGACGTGAAGGGTCAGGAGAACATCAAGCGGGCGATGGAGATTGCGGCGGCGGGCGGCCACAACGTGATTCTGATTGGTCCTCCGGGTTCCGGCAAAACGATGTTAGCCAAGCGGTTGCCCTCGATTTTGCCGCCGCTCTGCTTGGAGGAGGCTTTGGAGACCACCAAGATTCATTCGGTGGCGGGTAAGATGAGCCGTTACGCCTCCATCATCTCCACCAGACCGTTCCGTTCGCCACACCACACCATCAGTGATGTTGCATTGGTAGGCGGCGGCACGCACCCGCAACCTGGGGAAATCAGTCTTGCCCACAATGGGGTGCTCTTTCTGGATGAGCTCCCCGAATTCAAGCGTCAGGTGTTGGAGGTGATGCGACAGCCGTTGGAGGAGCGGCGTGTAACCATCTCACGGTCGAAGTATTCGGTGGAGTTTCCCGCCTCGTTCATGTTTATCGCGGCGATGAACCCCTGTCCGTGCGGCAACTACAACCACCCGACCATCGCCTGCACCTGCAAACCCTTTGAGGTTCAGAACTATTTGAGTAAGATTTCGGGACCTTTAATGGATAGAATCGACCTCCATGTTGAGGTCGTCCCAGTCAGTCACGAGGAGTTGGCTTCTGACAAGCCGTCGGAGCGCAGTGCGGAAATCCGCAAGCGGGTGGTGGCAGCGCGGGAAATCCAAAAGCGGCGGTTCGAGGGGTGTCAGGGGGTGTTCGCGAACGCGCAGATGAGCAGCAGGATGGTGCGGGAATATTGCCGCATCGACGAAGCGGGGCAGCTGATCCTGAAGCAGGCGATGGACCGCCTCGGCCTCTCCGCCCGCGCCTACGACCGCATCCTCAAGGTGGCCCGCACCATCGCGGACCTTGACGGCAGCCCAAACATTGAGATCGGGCACCTGAGCGAGGCCATCAATTTCCGGAATCTGGACAGGGACAATTGGGGGAGAAGGTGATTCTATTGCGGAAACATTTGCGGAAATGCGGAAAAATGCGGAAATTTTTTACCTTTGCCGCCAAAATAATCCCAATGCCCCTCCACAGGAAAAAACATTATGACCAACGCCGATGGCTGATGAAACAGCCGTTCGAGGCGCAGGAAAAGGCACAACGGCGTCTCGATTACTTTTTTTACGCCATCATCGCAGCGGCGGTTGTCGTTGCCATGTCGTTTTCCCTTTTCAAAAACCACAACATCGGCAGGGCTGTTCTCTTTTTCCTGTTTCTCATTTGGTGGACTTATTTCGCTCTCAAATCAGATCTGCACCGAATCGCCAAGAAAAAAGGCTGGGAAACCGTTGCGAAGATGACCTACGACCCGAAAGCGGAGAAACCACGCGAAGAGGCTACGCTACGGGAAGAACGGCTGAAGTGCCCGATTGATACGGAAACGCTCATTGTCATGGAAAACGTAACAAATCTTGAGGATTTGGAAGCAATCCTTTTCGATTATGTGGAGGTGGAGTGCAACACGCTATGCGACGACCTGCCCCTGTTGTGGATGGTCGGCGAGAACTGCTATGCCGTCACGTTTCCCTGCGGTATCTCCCGAAAGCCTTTTTATGAACTGATGGACAATCTGATATGTTTTCTTGATATGGCAACCGTCTATAGTTGGTGCCGGCCCGATCTCTTTAAGAAAAAAAGCGACGGATGGCTGTTCTTGCGCAATGGAAGTGAGGACATGCTCGTCGCCTATTCGGACGACGGTACTCTTTGGGACATCGACGCCACAGATGCGATACTCCGAAACCCACGTTCTGCCAACGGTTTTTGCGAATACCCGACCATTGATTGGGATTCTGCCGAACAGCTGGGGGTGTATTATTAGTTTTTTTTCATCAATAGGTGCAACCTTTTGGCTTTTTCGTGTTATAACTGTAGATAAAGTTGCTAATTTTGCAGCATCAATTTCAGATCCTGTTTAACGGACCTCGCAGGATCTGGGGGTGTGGCGCGAAAATGACAAACAACAGAGGCCCCCTGTATGATTATGAAAAACCTCATCTCCTTATTCGTGATATTAGCGACACTGCTGTCAGGGTTGTCGGCGCAATCCGTCATCCGCTTTACCGCACAGGACAATCTGGGGCAATATACCCAACTGCATCATGTGACGCTGCAAAACCTGACCCGCGGGTGGACGCAACAACTCTATTTCCCGGACACCATTTGGGTCACATCGGAGGTGGGTGTCCACTCGTATGACCTTGACAAATCTTTCCACTTGTATCAAAATGTCCCGAATCCTTTCAACGGGATTACGGAGTTTACCCTGAATATCCCTTACGAGGATCAGGTGAATGTGGTGGTTTATGAGCTGTCTGGCCGCCAGATTGCCCATTTCTCGCAAAAGTTGTCACCCGGTTCGCACACTTTCTGTGTCATGCTCCAGAAGCCGCAGACGTATCTGCTCACCGTCGCGACGAGTCGCGACAAGGCAAGCATCAAGATGGTGAACACTGGCGGTTCTCTTTCAGGCATCCGTCACGTCAGTGCCGATGTCCCGCACGCTGTCTCCCTGAAAGCGCAGATGTCAGATCCGGATTTTCCTTTCGAGCCAGGCGACGACATGCTGTATGTGGGGTATGTGTTGATAGACAGCAGCGTGTTTGTGTGTAGCGATTCGATTCGTCAGTTTCAGTACAATTTGAATGAAGATGTCGTGCTGAATTTTCACCTTTGGAAGCCGAAGTACCACGAAAACCGGTATGTTGACACCTCCGCGCTGTTCATACCCATCGGGGTGGAGTGCAATGGTGGATGCGGTGTCTCCAAATCTTTCTTGGTGACGGGATTTCCGAATGGCGATTTCGTGCAGGGCGCCGAAGACATCTATTTCGTCCGGTTGAAGATGGAACAAAGTGATGTGAGCGACCTTTGGATAAATCTGACTTGCCCGAACGGACTGAGCGCAAGCATCCTCAAGACCAAGTACCAGAGCAACAGCGGTTGCTATTCTCAGATTCCCGCATCCGAACAAGGATGGCCGATAATGGGCGGGTCAGACCCCCATTTCGGCTGGTCCCGTCCGGATAGCTACGGCAACTTTTGCGCCCCGGATTCCAACATTATCGGGACGTGCTGGAACTACTGCTGGTCTGACAACACCACCCAAGGCTACCAATATGCTGGCGGAAACGGTTATGTGACGGACTACAGCAATCTCATAACCAGCAACAACCCGTATAGTTCCATTACTTCACAGTATGTGGATTCCACCCATGTAGCCAATATGACCCAAGTCTATCATCCGCACGTGTCATTCAGCAATCTGGTAGGCTGTCCCTTGAACGGGGTGTGGACCATTACCCTTATCAACGGGAATCCTTATACGATTGAGAACGGCTACCTGGCGGAGTGTGAGTTGAGGTTTCGGGACGATTCCGTCATCGTCGGTTATGAATACGACCTCCAACCTGCCGCGCTGGCGTTTCCCGGGGTGAACACCCTAGGTGTCAGTGTAAAAGGCAGTAACACTGCGGTTTGCGTCGGCGAGGTCACGGATTCCGGCAATGCGACACTCAGTGCAAGAGGATTCTGTTGGAGCACTTCGCCGAATCCCACTCTCAATGACTCGCACACTTCGGGATATCCCAATGTGGGAACGTTTCGTGACACGCTCACCGGCCTTTCACCGGATATCACCTATCACTACAGGGCATACGCCGTGAATGAGGCTGGTGTCGCGTATGGTGCGGACAAAACCTTTGTCTTGGCTTCCGGGCCCGCCTGTCCTCCCTCTGTAACCGACTATGACGGAAATGTTTATGAAACCGTGCAGCTTGGCCCGCAATGCTGGATGCGGGAGAATCTGAAGACCAGGCACTTTGCTGACGGGACGGAAATTCTCCTCCAAACCCAGGTGGCCAACAATTTCGTCACCCCGAGTTATTGGACCAGCGGCGACACCAACGTTTACGGGCGGCTGTACAATCTTCCTGCGGCTGTGAATTGTGAATACCTGCCTGATAGTTTGCATGTTTTGATTCAGGGTGTTTGTCCTGACGGTTGGCATCTGCCCAGTCTTCCGGAGTGGCAGAATCTTTTTTCGTACGTCAGCGGCAACCCGGCTTATCATTGCAACGGGAATCCGAACAAGATTGCCAAGGCATTGGCCTTTGACGGTTTGTGGAGCTATTTCAACGAATCCTGCACTATCGGGAACGAACTGTCATCCAACAATGCCACCGGTTTCTCCATGAAACCCGCTGGATTGGGGAACACCGTCATCCCGCCGGGAACGGAAGCGCTCTTCTGGACATCCAGCATCATCTTCGTCCCCGACGACTACCCCAGAGGTTACATGTTGGATTTTGTCTATTTCGACGACACCGTCGAAGACGCCATATACTGGTCAACGAGTGTCTGGGCGAGGTCGGTCCGTTGCCTCCGCGATTACACTAACCCATAACCACTAACCCTAAAAAAATGTACTTTTGCCGCCAAATCCCAAACATCATGAACGGAGACCCTATATTATACCAACTGTTGGACGAATTGCACATCCCTTACGAGTACCTGGAGCACCCGCCCGCGCCGACCATCGAGATTGCCAAGCAATACTGGGCCGGGCACGACGCGAAGCATTGCAAGAACCTCTTCTTCCGCAACCACAAGGGCAACCAGCACTATCTGGTCTGCCTCGACTGCGACCAGGACATGAACATCCACGACATCGAGAAACAGCTGCACCAGGGCAAGCTGAGCTTCGCCTCGGAACCGCGGCTGATGAAGTATCTGGGGGTGACGCCCGGCTCGGTGACCCCGTTCGGGCTCATCAACGACACGGAACACCACGTGCACGTGTTCCTTGACCGTCAGCTGCAGCAGGCGGAGCGCGTGAGCTTCCACCCGTGCATCAACACCGCCTCGCTCATGGTGGCGCGTGCGGATTTCGAACGGTTCCTGCAGTATATGGGAAACCCGTACGAGTGGATTGATTTGTATTAGCTTTTGGCTGTTGGCTTTTGGCTTTTGGCTTTTGGCTGTTGGCCTTTGGCTATTTACCTTTCATTGCGGCGATGGCGAGGAAGAGTCCGAGGATGACGCTGCAGAAGGCGGCGAAGAGCACCTGGAGGTCTTGCGGCAGGCAGAAAGTGAGCGTGTGGGCGGGAATCCAGAACAGCGGGATGGTCTTCTTGAAGACGAAGCCCCACTGCACGCCCCAGTCCATCTCGCAGATGTGGCGTTTTATGGCGATGGGCTTGAAGAGGGCCGAGAAGGCGCCGCCGTGCTCCGCGATGTGCATGTCGGAGATTTTGTGGACGGTCATGAAGACGGGCGCGAAGGCGGTGTTCATCATGGTGCTGACGCAGAAAGCGCCGAGGAGTTTCAGCCACGACATTGGACCGGACATGGCTGCGGAGATGCCGCCGAAGGCCGCGTAGCGTTCCATGAAGGCCGGCACGCCGAGACGGAAGACATTCATGGCCAAGGCAATCCACATGCCGAGGAGTCCCCACACGACGAATTTCGGGGCGAGGCCGAAGCCTTTGTGGTAGTAGGCGCCGGTTTTCACGCGGCTGCCGAGCATCTCACCGAAGGTGGCCAGGATGCCGAATTTCAGGAAGGCCATCCAGAGCGGGAAACGCTGGTTGGCGGCGCAATAAGCGTCATACACGCTGTCGAACAGGAAAAACGGCAGCAGGCAGAGGACGATGACGGCGATCACGATAAAGTCGGATTTCTTCATAGCTTATGATTTTGGACGCAAAGGTACAATTTTTTCGATTGTCCCGCGCAGGCTGTCATGGTTCATGTTTAAAAACATGAAGAGACGTTGTGCGCAACGTCTCTTCTGGGAGCGGAGAGAGCGAGATTCGAACTCGCGGTTATATCGCCCTCCCTAAAATGTCAATTTAAAAATTCTAATAACTTGATTGTTAGAATTTTATATTTTTTACTTTTAATCATTTTATCATAGTTTTGTCCCGATTCTGTCCCGAAACAAAACAATAAAAATAACTGATTTTCAATCAGTTATCAGCATATTTAATGCGCCGTTCCCAAAATGGAAAAAGCGGTGCATTTTTTTGTAGTTTCTCAAAGAACGCAAATTTTTTTATGCCGGATGTTGCTGTATTTGAAAAATAAGTATCTTGCACCCAGCAAGTTACAACATTTTTTTGTAGCAAATTTATGCTACAAAATTTTGCTACAAAAATTTGCTGCAAAAATACATAGTTTTTTGGATTTAACATCCAATAATCCAGAAGTATGAGAAAAAAATTTTTAGTGGTTTCTGAACAGGCAATGAGGGTATTAAAACGGCCCGAATCGAAAGCAAAAATGTTGATCTTTTTTGGCGTAAAAGACATGAGAACTATCGATTCCTACCTTGCAAACAATGTTCCGCAAGGGCAAATCGTGAATCCGAATCTTCTTACAATCGTCAGAGAGCATGCACCGGATTTTCAAGAAAAGAACTTCTTTGAAAGAGTCAGTATGGCGGAAGTCGTCAAAAAGAACAAATCCAAGAAAGGAATCCAAAAGAAATGAGAAGAATGGAAAAAACCATCAAGCAACTGAATAACCAGCTGCTTCTGCTCACCTGCTACCTGGTCATCCTCAAGGCCTTTGGCTGGCTGACCAAAGGATGGCTGTTCGCTCTCGCCCCGCTGCTGGTAGTGGCGGCGGCGAGGCTTACGGCCTTCACCGTATTACTCACACAATATATTATAGAGAAGCATGAGAGCAAGAAAGGCAATCAGTAAGGAGCTGCGGCGGTTCCTGCCGCACGGTTACGGGCGGGTGCTGGCCGACGAGTTCGGCTGCAGCGTCAGCAAGGTATATCACGTGGTGACGGGCCAGCTGACCGACTACCGCATTCTGGAAGCCCTGCTCGACATCATAGAGAGGAACGCCGCCCTCGAAAGACGGCTTGAACGGCGCACCAAAACCACCAAAACCAAGGAGCAATGATCAAAATATACAAGGACTGGAACTTTCCCGAGAGCCAGTACATACGGGAAGCGACCGAGAAGAAACAGATAGTGCTGCACCACACCGTCTCCGGCGACAGCGTGAACGGGGACATGTCGTGGTGGCTGCACACCACGGAGCGGGTGGCCACCGCCTACGTCATCAGCCGCGAGGGGCATCTGCACCGATGCTTCGATGATAAGTACTGGGCGTACCATCTCGGCCTCACCACCCACCACTTCGCCAAGTTCGGCCTCAACTACCGCAAGCTCGACCCCCACTCCATCGGCATTGAGCTGGACAGCTGGGGCGCGCTGGTACAGCACACTGACGGGAAGTTCTACCCCGTAACAAGGAAGGACGGCAAGATTGTCCCCAACCTCAAGTGCAAGGCCGTGCCGAACATCTACGAGTACTGCTCCAACCAAAAGTACCGGGGCTTCCAGTACTACGAGCGGTACACCACGGTGCAGCTGGAAACCCTCAAGGATCTGCTCCGCCACCTCATGGACACCCACCACATATCTCCCAACTACAAGAGCGACATCTGGAACGTCACCACCCGCGCCCTCATGGGCGGCGAGGGCATCTTCGCCCACGCCTCCTACAGGCAGGACAAGAGCGACGTCCACCCGCAGGTGGAGCTTGACAACATGCTCAAAGCCCTATAGCCATGAAAGTTGACTGGAAGTGGTTCGCCAT